>Ga0302285_10001712_pt1 | contig 12282 bp, 7 predicted proteins | sample III_Fen_E2_2_FD_200455 | JGI IMG/M metagenome (GOLD analysis project Ga0302285, IMG submission 200455) | Peat permafrost microbial communities from Stordalen Mire near Abisko, Sweden - III_Fen_E2_2 | ecosystem: Environmental > Terrestrial > Soil > Wetlands > Permafrost | place: Sweden: Abisko...
TAAGAATGAAACAATAATAGTTCACTAAAACGCAAATTGATTTAATCACTCCTCATATTTTTAATTCTCCTCCTACAGTTCTCCACGAGCTCAATATCCCCTCCCTTCAGTCTTATTTTTGCTAAGCTAATTTGTTTTTTTGAGTCCCCCTGCAAGAAGAGCATCCACCTTGAAGAGAAATTGCAAAATAAAAAATATGGGGGTTGTCGTCTAATAATTATGTTAATGATTTTAAAATCTTTTTGTTTGATCTCTTGATGATTCTTTGTCCATTGCTTATCTAAAAAAGATCCTTTTGTTTGATTGTTGTTGGTTTTGAATTAACAATCTCTTTATTTTATTTGTTTTTTGTGGTTTGTGCAGCAAAAACAATAAAAATATTCGAACGATCAGAATATTATTTTTAGGTTTTCTTTGATCAGAAAAAGCTTTCTCCCTAAGATGTTCAGTCGCAATTCAAAGAACGCTTTTAGTTCTCTCAGCGCAGTGAAAGGAATGCGAGACCTCGTAGGTTTGTAGATAACATAGTTCTCTTTCTAAGTTATTTTTGAAACTGCCTTTTTTTTCTGACAGGGGGTTTTGATTATCAAAAAGGCCTTTAGCGAAGCATAGGTTCATTTAGTCTTGTGGAAGAAGAGTCTTGACAACACATGGGTATGAAGAAATCGAAACCAACACAGTTGAGCACGAAAGTGTCTTCTCCAGAACTCTTGGAGATGCATCAGAGATTGTCTCAAAAGAGATGTACGCGTTTAAAGACAGATCCGGGAAAGATCTTGTGTTGCGTCCTGAAGGCACTGCAGGTGTTATGAGACATGTCCTCGAAACCAATGGGCTTCTAGAAAGTTAAAATAAAAAGCTATTTTACTCTGGACCTATGTTTAGATATGAAAGGCCCTAAGTGGGAAGACACAGACAATTCCATTAATTTGGATGTGAATTTATGCATAAGGATTCACTTAAATCTAGCAGTAATAATTATCTAATCGATGCAGAGGTTATTCTCGTTGCTCGGAGGTTTTTAGAAGCAGCACTGAGCAAAGAAGATATCGCAAAAGTTTAGCTCGAGCTAAATTCACTAGGGGATGTCGCAGATCGAACGAAATACAATGGCATTCTACAGGATTATTTTAGCTCACACAGCGAGAGCCTCTCTGAGCTCAGTAAAGTTCGTTTAGCGAAAAATAATCCTCTCAGAATTTTGGATTCAAAAGAGCTGCAAGATATCGCGATTGTGGAAGCCGCACCGAAATTCACTGATCATCTCAGCAAATCAAGTAGGTCGTACTTCGACAATCTCAAGAGAACATTGGATGTCCTTGAGATAGGCTACACAGTGAATCCATTGCTAGTGAGAGGATTAGATTATTACTCGCATACTTGCTTTGAGTTTAAAAATCAAGCATAAGTTGGAAAATCGCAAGACACCATTCTCGCTGGTGGACGTTATGACCAACTAGCTTCTATCTTAAGTGCAAAGTAACAAAACATAGAAAAAAGCAAAGAGAAAACGAACAATCTGGGAAAATAAATGAGCAAAACAAGAGAAAAATCAGTTGAATTCTGCCATATCCTTTTGGGTTAGTCGAGAATGTTCTAAAAAAAATACAGATAAGAGAGGAGTTTTTGATTTTTGCTCTAAGGGCGCGAGTTTATCTTCACGCATTTTTGTATCATTCTAAAAATAGGGCTAGCAACATAAAAGGAGTTGGATTCGCATGTGGAATCGAGAGGATAGCGTTGCTAATAGGCGATTTAGATGAGAAAGTGAGACGATTCTCAAAGCGAAATAAGAAGATTGGAATAGTTCCAGTGGTTGGAAAGCCAAACGAGATGACTGAAGAGGACGAAACAAACTTAAAAATCTATTGCATGGAGCTCCTAAGCAATATCGGAAAGAGAGGAGACGTCGAGGTGGAATTGATTGGACACTCCAACAAAATAGACAAACAAATGGAATTCCTATTGAAGGTAAGAAAACTAAAGTTTTGTTTTTTTGTTTTTGGGTAAAAATAAAAATAATTCAAACTACAACAAGAATAATAAAAAATAATCAACAGAACGAGTTCTCCTGGGGAATCTTCGTGGGAGCAAGCGAGTTGGCACAGCGCAAGGTTAGCGTCAAGAACCTAGCAGATAGACAAACGAGTCTTATTAGTATTTAAGAGACTTAAGAATTCGCTTTTTGAAGATGAAAAATATTCACAAAAAAAGAGCTCCAAACTGTTAGATTTTTTTCTGCCTGTGTCCGCGTGTGTGCGTGTTATTGCAGAAAAGATAAAAAGTGGAAGATGTAGCAGGTCAAATTTAATGTAATTTGCAAAGGAAGGGGGGTCGTTGCTGAAACAAATTTAACCCACAACCGCTCGCTTGAAAAGGCTGCGAGCCATGAGCGCAAAGTGATAATAATTAACATAAAATAACAAAAACTAAAAATTGTTAGCAAAAAAAAGATAGTTGCTGAAAACAAAACATCTCAGTGTTCTCCTCGAATATTCAGGTAATTCATATGGACAAATGCTGCAAATTTTTGAGAGAGATAGGGAGATAGGTGTGTGCAAGGAAAGAATTAGGATGAAAACTTTTGGAATTACCGGCTGAAATCCTGTGATGCAAACATTGGCTGTAGCTGACTTATCTTTCCTACACACCTATATCTATCAATCTCTCTCACACTCACTTTCTCTCATTCATTTAGCATCTAGCTTTGATTGTGTATTCTAATCTTAAATTGCTTTTCTTCATACAGATTTTGAAATCAAATGTGAACGAAAACTACTCAAGAACATTGAAGAATTCTGATGAATCTTTGATACAATTGACAACACTCAAGGTAATTACCAACATCATTCTTATATTTCCAGAGAGAGAAAGAGGATCTATGATGATAACATTCCAGTTCTGCTGCTGAAATAAGCTTGAAGAATTCATACTACATGTCTGATCACTTATCCTCTTTCTCTCTTGAAACAAAGATTTTATTTCTCTTTTCTGATCATTTTTTTTATAAACTCAAAGACCTCCAAAACAATGGTTAAACTCCTCAAAAAGGATAAAGAAAGCTTGGAAATTCATCCAGCTGACCCCTTAGATGAGAGACAATAATTCAAACTTAACCCTCGCTTCTGTTCAAGGTACTTTCATTATTTTCTTTTCTATCCTATGAGTTCACATGCTCTGGAGTATTTTTCTCCCTCGTGCTCTTGCTATTGAGATGATTTAACAACACCCAATGAACCTCATGATTAAAATTAACTGCAAGCTGAATACAAAAAGCACAATTTCCAAAAACAAATATTTTTACTTCTTATTCATTTTTTAATTTCAAATTTCTAATCAAGTTTTGTTAATTTCATTCCAGGTATAAATATATTAGATGAATGAAGCACATATCTGTGGGAATGGGGAAGCATAAAATACAAAAGAGAGTGGTGTAAAAGAGAGAGAGAAACATTTGGGTACGCCATGAAGATACGATGACGAGAATGATTGGATTCGGCAAGGGGTTGGGTGGAGTTTTTCTGCTTGATTCTGAGTTGGATCCTCTTAATGTGATTTTAAATGAGGCATTTGACTGAGCAAACCTAAATTACTTTTGTTCCTCTCTCTCTCATTCACTCTCTTATCTCTTTTCCCTCTATTTTTATATCAAACTTTCTTCCCCCCCCCCAAGATGACATCAATCCTTCCTGGAAATAAGCCAAATACTCATCATGTTTTCCATTTCTATTTTAGATCTGAAAAATGAACAATCTGCAGAAGACAATCTTCATGGATTTACCACCCGATCTCCATTCCTTCCCTCATCTCCCAATTCAAGGTAGATATCACTTTAAATATTAAAAAAATAAAAAAAATAAATTCAAAATGAGAACCACAATGTGATGACTGATATAGCCGCCCCAGTATTATGCTACGGCACTGCTTATAGGCTTTAAATCTGAAATATGATCTCGAATTTATTTTAATTCTCAAATTATTCCTCCCCCTCTATCCAACAAACAACTTTACGATCTTATTTTCCTTGATTCTAATTTCTTTTTCGCTCCTTCCAATAATAGGTACTTTAACATTTTCATGAAACTGAACGAATACAAATATCAATCGGAGGGTCCGTTCATTGATGATCACATATTTGCTACTCTTGACCCGCAAGGGGCTGATGAATATACCACCAAGATCGCTGAATATAACGAAAAACCCCCCCAATCCTTATCCCCAAAATATCCTCCATATCTCTTTGAATAATTTCTGGAAGACTCATCTTATTTCTTATTAAATTCAGATCCAAAAATGATGGGAAGAACAAAATCAAATGAAGACAAGAGTTGCTGCTACTGCTGCTTTTTAATGAGAAAATAATCCCAAGACCCATAAAAGTTAAATCAAGGTAATTAATCGAATAATGTACACAAACATATAAGATATTTATGAAAGAAAACGTGTTCGAGAGATGATAATTGTAGCCTGAATCTATGTGATGCATCTACTTTCGCTCCTAACTGACAAACACATATTTATAAAACTCTCTTTTTTTCATTTCAAAAGAACAATTCATTTTACTTAGAGTTGCATTTGAATTAACCTCTAGTTTCTTTGGATTTTAGATTTGATCAACACTCACAGATTAAATGATCGCTTTGAGCACTTTTATCTCCATCTACTTACACTCAATCAAGGTAGATACAATAAAAATATTTTATAATCAGAGAGAGAGATTCTTCAGAGCTGATCGAAAGATGAAAAAAGTGTGTAATCTCTCCTATCATTCCTTACAAGGAATGTTGAGGAAACTCTAATCCACCCTGACTCAGCTCAGAGATATTCTCACTCTCTTTTTTTTTCTCTCTCTTTCTAATTTATGCTAATATTTTCATTCTTTTTCCTAATTTCCATTTTTTGTGCCAACAGATAACTAACTTAGCCAATCCAATGAACAATTGAAAGCTTTTTGATTCCATTTGAAGGCTGTTTGACCAATTCATTCCAACAAAATCACACTGTTTCTCTCAGCTCACTTCAGGCATTCCTTCATCTAACTGAGGTACATAACTATTTCCAAATACAAATCTTCCTTTCTTAAATCAAATGGGTGTGTGTCTTTCTACTGATTGATGAAAAACATAGACTAGAGTTTCTGATCACATGATTAAATAACCCTTAGCTGTCTGAATATACAGAGCATACACCCTGAAATATCATTTTTCTTTTTTTTCCCTTAAACGTTCGCTTTCTGTTTGGGAGTTTTATCCAAAACTTAATAACTCATTCTTCTTTATTAATCTCAGATTCCAATGGACAACCTATTGATGTACTCTTAGAAGAAAGCACCTCTCACTCTCCTCTGCTGGCTTTTTCAAACAAGGTACCTATCCATTTATCTATTTATGAGAAATATCCTTGAGGGAGTTGGTTGAGATTGATGAATATGACTGACACCTCTTGAGCGAGCCTTCGGGCGTTGATCTAAACCAGTCCCTGAACAATCCAACTCCCTTCAAGATATAATATCTCCCCCCCTTTTCTTTTGTGTCCATCTTTTCTGGATTCTTGATATCTATTTCACTGTTGAAAAGCTTTTTTGATTCTCATATTTTATTTTTCTCGATTAGATAAAGATCTCAGCTGGAAAAGAAGAGCATACAACTAGAAGGATGTCCCAGTAAAAACTGAGAAAGCCCTACAAGAATGCACAACTAAAAATCTAAATATCTTTTGTTTCTCTTGTTAAAAAACTGTGCATTCCTTCATATTATTGTATTTCAACTTTAAAAAACCTGCAATTTCGCAATAAAAATAACTCAATCAATATTCCAAATATTTTACTTCACAAAAAAGAGAGAAAAAAAGAAACAATTTGCTTTTCTCTGTACTTAAGTTCATTAATTAAATGCACACCAAAACAACTAATGATTGAGCTAATTTGTATTTGCTGAGTATTGAAATAACTAGCAATCTAATGAATATTATCTTTCTCCCATCTTTGATTTTCACTCCTCATTCTTCGCAATTTCAGAAACACTCATGTGGATTTTAACTGCTTATGCGAACAGTTGCTTATCATATTTGATAAAATTCTCACTATATTTCTTGAGTTTGAGCTTCGGGTCTTGACTGTCAAAAATGATTATTCCTTCATTTTACGAGAGGGAATCGAGAAACTCCTCACTTTTGAGCAGTGCAATATATTTAACTAGTCCTTTGTCTTCTCCGCAGAAGCAATATCCTTTGATAGCCCATTCGTAGAAATCACTTACAACACAAGAGATATTATGAGTGTTATAAATTTTATTCACATATTCTAGCTGAGTTTTATAATAAAAATCTTATTTTCTTTAGTTTGGTATTTCTATCTTAGGTACTCTACTAAGTAATTTCAACTTCTATTTTATTTGTTCGTTTGGATCCTAAAAAGCATTATCATTATTATTACTATTATTACTATTATTATTATTACTATTATTATTATTACTATTATTATTATTATTATTATTATTATTCTCAACATTTTATATTTCATTATTTACTGATTATTGTTCACTATTTCTGGATTATCTTTCACTTTTCTCAGATTCTATTTCACTTAAAACCATAACAAGTGAGGTATTTCTGCTAGGACTGTTCTTTTGATTAATAGATGAGATTTAATCCTAACTGAAAGACTCATTTATGTTCGGCTTTGTCTTAGATGTGATCATCTTACCGACGTAAAGCTTATACAAGAATCCAGATACATTCTGACAGCCGATTGATTAAGATTTAATCTTTTATATCTCATTCATGTCCTCATTTGTGAGTTATTCTTCTTCTCCTTCCTTCAATTTCTTCACTTTTCCAAAAAGTGAGAAGAAAATATCTATCAACGATTGCTGATCCTCTTTTTTCAATACTTCGAAAGGTTTTGTTGTCTATTAATGTGTCCTAGAATAGTACTCGTAGGGTGGTAGATTCTTTTCGTTAAGATCATTAGCTGCATTATCCTTGTTAACTTGAATTGATGACTGAAAGCAGTGGAGTCGCATTCGATTGTTATTATCAAGGAAGATATTTTCTGGAACCATGCTTAATCTGCATATTTTCTTGTCATAACAATCTTCAATAGCCAGTGCCAGATTACATCCGATTCGCAAGCATTATAGGCCAGATAATTCCAGATCCTCTTGCTTTATCCAATCTAACAAAGTTGTCTTCGCTTCGAGGAAAAGAACGAAGAACTTCGACTTCTCATGAGAGATAACTTTAGTATTACTCATAACATATAATTAATTGCACTTCTTCATTAAATCCTTCTGTCGCTTGTAGTCATCGATGCTAGTATCTGATTATTTTCTGACGAGTATTATCTCCAATTTTTTCTCCTATTTATTCTCCTTTAAAAATAGGAACTCATATGTTTTTTCGTCAAAGAGTCTTTTCCGCATGAATGAACTGTTTTTTAAGATAACCTAGAGTGATTCGTCGTTTTCAATTTCATCCCATTACTCATTTAAAAATGGTTTCGGTTGATCTTCTTCGACCATGCTGTAATCTATCATTTCCTTTTCTTATTTCGTAGATCAAAATGGTAGGTAACAAAAAAAACCTTTTTTATATTGAGGCTAATAAATAGAGAGAATCTAAAAAAAGTTTGAGAGATCAATTTCTTTTTTTGATTCTTGTTTCGTTTAATAGATAAAGCAGTGGTTTATGATATTGGGGTGATTTTTATTAAAAAAAGAAAAAAATAGAGACTTATTCTTTTTTTGATTGATTTTCTCTTTGTTTAATATCTATTCTTTTAACTTTTTAAACAACAATTCATAAAATATTTACAAACGAGAATAAAATAACAACAATTGAATGTGGAACTTATGGGTAGTGGATATATAAAATAGAAAACAGATGAATTATTAAAGTATTGAATATCTAAATTAGTCTTTTGAGGAAGATATGTTAATCTTTTAATGTTTTTCTTTGTTAGATCGAGATAGTTTGTAAATAAGGAGTTATTTGCATTGAATTTACTTGTAGGAAAATTGAAATACAATACAGTATTTGATTTTATGAAATAATAGGATATTTTGTGCAAGAACCCAAGATCGATAGGGGGATTATATCCTAAATTTCACGATACAGTAAGATTAGGCATGAAAATTCTTCGATCAAGATCCGGGATAAATAAAATATACACATAAGGACATAAGGCGAATTAATCCCTTATCTTACTTATCTCTTGTGTGTGAGATAAAATATTGATATTTATTTGAAAACTAAACGGGAGGGATCCTTGCTCAAAAGAGAGCGTAAAGAGGATAATTTGATTTTTGAAAAAGGGAGTGTGTGTGAATATATTTTTTTGAAAACCAAATTTGAATAAAAATAATCTTTAGTCAAATATCTATTTTTTATGTACACATAGCAGAATCGCATTGGCGGAGGGTTAGCGCAGTAGATCAGCTAGTAAGGAGGATCACGAACTCTTGGATAGAATACTTATCTTCTTAATCAAGCCCCTCCTCTACCGTTTGGATACTCGCAATAGTCGATGAATTCATAGAATCAAGCGTAATCATTGTAAAATATGCAGCAATAGACGGTGCAGTAATCATTTTGGAGTTACCAAAATGGCATCAAAACATGCAAGTGGCATAAAGGTCAAGCGTATATTGCAGTTTGTTCCTGGGAAGGATGCAGAATGGGTCGACTTTGCTGTCTGCGTTGCATGGTTTAGAAGCATACTGATCACACTCAGCATCTTATACTTTTAGATGAATTGCGTGATTCAGACGTAGCAAGTTTATCTGTGCCAATGAACTGGACAAGCACTCTCGGAACAGGTCTCAGAGATGATATTGCTGGGATGATAGGATTATGTCGTCACGCAGATATCCCTGCAGTGTAAAGAGGACATTCCGATGAGATCTCTAAAATCGATGATGTATTTGATACCTTAACGAAGGAATTAGTGGAAGATTTAGAGAGATTAAGAGCACATGCTAAATCAATTGCAAATCGAAGCAGCGAAGGTGTCACAGATAAGCTCATTGCACTAACGGAGTCTTTACGCAAGGCTCTTAGTCCTAGTTAATTACTTGAAATCGTCGACTAGTTTATTATGCAAGGCAGTGCAAAAAATGAGGCCTTAGTGTCTGCTTGTAAGACCGCTAAGAACATCCCTATTTTGCATCAGCAAGCGGAGCAAGAACTTGAAGAGAATCTCAATACTTTCTTCACATCTCCAAGAGTCTCCTAAGAAGAATCGGAAGCAATTTATAAGAATTATTAGTTCCTTGGAAAAAGCGAGCATCTCCCATAGGGTGAATAGAGCTCATAGGCAGGCAGTAATTATTTGAATTTACAAGCGCTCAACGATGTGCGAGAATAAGTGCTGAATGTGATGCATTGCAGAGAGAGATTCGCGGAAATATTCTTTCCAGACACAGTCTTGCACAATAAACTAGATAATCTTGAGAAAGTTCGGTCACTTACAACGGTGTATGATGAGATTACAGTGCCTACTGGTGTTATCACAAGTAAGAAAAACATAAAAATAATCTGAACATTTTGTATTCTAAATTGAATTTCTTTGATTCAGGCGTGGAAGCCATCGATAATGAGCGATTCCTTGTGATTCGCGACAATGAAGTCATGGAAGTCTGGAATATTGATGGACATAAAAAGGAATATTCTTATTGTTTAGCTGGAGCGAAAAGCTTAATAACACCTGTTAAAATGAAGAGTCGATTACTCGTCGCGTTCATTAGCAACAACGGAACTAGCTCTGTGTAAGTTGCTGATACCCATAGCAGAAAGATTATCCGCAGTGTGTGGATTGGCGGAACAGTCAAGTAGCTTCGAGTGCTCTCTGCTCGAGACGAAACTGGTGCGATTACTGAAGAAATAATTCTCGCCGCACTGCTCGAAACAGGCGAAGTTAAAGTTATCAATGTCCATAAAAATACCGTCAGCGATCTGCGTAATAAAAATACATCTTTCCTGGAAGTTCTGCCTGAAACTCGCTGCTATTCATTGGCTGCAGGTGAAGATTAAACTTAATAGATTCCTGGAAATCCTGGTGCTGCCGCTGCTACGGGTGCTTAGCCATCAGGGATAGTCACTTCTTATGCTTTACTCACTGCTTCGAATGACCTCATCAGTGTCTGGTATCCACTTGCAGCTCGCTGCGTGAGAAACATCAAAGTTGTTCTGCGACCAAATGAGACGGTCAAATAAATTGGAGCGTTTGAGACATCCACATTCGAGAGATAAGTCACTTACTTTGCAGACAGTGTTGCAGGGTGTCCCTCTCGTTAAGCAGTGGCACTTTTAACCAACAAATCCCTCAGGATATTCAACTGGTTCAAGGCAAATTGTCTGCGTGAGATTCCAGTCGAAGATTGCAATAGTTTCCATATTTTACCTACATTCGTGCAAAGTGAGCGCAAAAACATATTCTTACTCTACAATGTCGGTGAAAACAAGCCAGCTGAGTACACTACTTGCGATTGGAGTGCATAAAAAGTTGAGTATTGGAACTCAGGCAGTCTCGCAAATTTCAGCTGTGTGCGCACTTTAAATCAAACAAAGATTCTGGAACTCGGCAAGCAAGCAGTCAAGAATTCAGATTCTAAAAAACCAACCACAGTGACATATGAAATCAGAGCAAGAATCAAGTCGCTTAATTGAGACAATAAGGGAGAGATAGAGAGAGAGATCAGTCAGAGTTGCTAATAATTAATAAATCATCTAAGATTATTACTTGATCAAAACAATTAATTAATATCCTCTCTGTTTTTAAAAAAATGATGTGTTTGTGTGTGTATTTCAATGTGTGTATCAGGGGAGAATAATGCGTGCTGGCGGAATTAATATTATTATTTTATTAAAAGAATATTTATCAAGCATAATGGGTGCTTATCCACAGCGAAAGAACTTCAGGTTATAGGAATAAGCCCTGTGGGTAACAAATCGAGCAATCAGTTCTTATTAATTAATTCTTTATTATTTTGATGTTCAATAGCACAGCCATAAAGCAATCGAAACTAAACGACAACAGTGAATAAGAAAATCAACCTGAGATAACACCTCCAAAGATAGAAAGAAGCGGTTAGGCTGTAAATTCGCTGCAAGCATAAAGAAGAACTGACAGTTTGGCAGGGGTAAATGATGGAAGGGATGAGATAAATCTTTGAATCATTTTGGATTTAAATGTGTTCCAAATGATAATTGTAAGAAAAACCTGAGACTTTATTAGTTATTTTGATCTAGGTAAGCAAGGAGTAGAATGCCAAACTGAAGATGAATTTGCAGGAGGAAGAAGAACAGATTAATAAACTTTAAGAGAAAAGATCGTAAGCCGGTGTGAATCTATTGATGGGCGAAGTACACTTTGCTCATAAAAATACTCGAGAAGATGATTCCAAGAGTTTATCTTCGAAAAGCAGTTCTCCAAAGATAATTGTTCCCGACTCAGAAGATGACGATCATGATGATAACTACGAGGATACTTATGGATACAATGTGAAAGTTTCCACGAAAGAAGACAACCATAAAGTGAAGAACCCAGAGATTTCTCATTAACTATGGGGGAAGACATAATAGAATCCTTTTATTGCTTCAGTAGAACGAAGTCCTTCTCCAACCCATATTTAAAACTAAGATGGAAAGTCAATGTTTCCAAATAATGATCTAAGAACAATGAGTTTGAACGTTGAAAGTAGTGCTCAATCTAGAGAAAAGAGCAAATAAGTAGAGACAACTTAGTTAGAAGATAATAAAAATAGTAAAAATTCGAAGATAAAAGCAAGAATTTCTGTAAGTGAATTCAATATAAATTCTGATAAGGCTTTGAAATAAGAAAACAGAAAGGAAGAAGAAGAGAATCTCCAGAATGACTTGTATTTGCCGAGATTCCCTGATAAAATAGAAGAAAATTAATAATAATAGAATAGTAAATAGCATAAAGGTTCATTACAGAAACTGCATTTGCAGGAGGATGGTGAGCAGGAAGAAATGAATTTCGCCAGCAGCAATTGGCGATAGTCGACATCACCTGATGCTAAGCTGCCTTTGCATAAGAAACGAAAGGGTAATTAACATTTTTGTTACATTAATTGAAAGTCTCGTAGAGTTTTGTAATATTTGCTTTTGTACTTTTTGTTGTTTTCTAAAAAAATAAAGAGAGCGAATGTGATCTAGAAGAAGAGGAAATAGAAGGAGAAAAATCCAAAAATAGTGCGAATAGACGAAGTGCTTCTCCCTTCAAGGACTTTAAGGATGCGAATATCAGCGGAGGTAACCCAT
>Ga0302285_10001713_pt1 | contig 12277 bp, 5 predicted proteins | sample III_Fen_E2_2_FD_200455 | JGI IMG/M metagenome (GOLD analysis project Ga0302285, IMG submission 200455) | Peat permafrost microbial communities from Stordalen Mire near Abisko, Sweden - III_Fen_E2_2 | ecosystem: Environmental > Terrestrial > Soil > Wetlands > Permafrost | place: Sweden: Abisko...
TTATTATCTTTTTCAATGCTAATTAGGGATCTTTTTTATTAGTTTTCAAAGCTCACATATTATTTTTTTCTAAAGCAAATCTTCTCAAAATTAAACTCAAATAGCATACACACACACACTAATAATCTCTCTCTTCAATCTATTATCACTTTTTTCCCCCCCCCTTAACAACGAATTCATTTGTTCTTTTTTGATTACTCAATATTCTCTCACACAATTATCCTCTACTTTGCACAGAATGCGCTCTGGACTTATTGACTTTATGAATACTCTGAGCTTATCACCAACTTGAAGATTGAAATCTTCTGTTTCAAGCTTTCCGTCTCTCAATCCACTTTGATAAAAAGATAAATATATTAACAAAAATGAACCTAAAACAATATTTTCTTCTTTGCAATTTAGAGTCTGATATTTAGACTTCAAAAACCTACTAAACTGCTCTAAAGAGGAAGAGCTGCTTTATTTACCTTTGAAGATCAGGAGGGAGTTCTCTTTTCGGGACAAAGAAGATATTTCTAGGTCCAACTGCTCCCATGATATAAGTCTAGTTGATTTCAGTGACTTCAATGTCAATGAATTCTTCAGGACTTGGCTTGAACGTAAGCGCATCAAATTAAAGTTCCACCTTGACAAACCCATCATAATCAATGACAGGCTTGCTCATGTGTCTGATATTTGTCACAAGAATTATGTATCCATACTCAGGACTTTACTTTTCTTCAACTTTTTCAAACAATTCTTTCTTCAGCAGATCGTTTTTATTCAAATCGTCCTTGTTGTGACTCACGAGCATACCCATATCAGAAGGGTGAATCGAAAGAATAGTTCTAATACCATATGTGAAGTAAAACATTTTTCAACAAAGAACCAAGGCACTGTATTCCTTTCCCTCTCTTTTTTCTGTAGCTTCCGCTCTTAGATTTCAATTAATTAAATTCAAAAAAATAGAGTGCCTACAAAATCAAAAATAATCTTTTTACGATTGGTCTTAATCAGCCTCTTTCTAAGTTCTTTCCTTTAGTAATATAAATGCAGTTATTACATAATCTCTTGGCTTTTTGGTGTTTAGAATCTAAGCAACAGGTTTTTTTTAATGCTCAAAATAAAAACTAAAAATTGCCTAAAAATCAAATGAAATGAATTATTATGATATGGCTTTTTTTTCAAATTTTCTGGATCTTTGAGCATATCCCTGAGCTGATAGATTATGTTGATTTGTGAAGATGCTTTCGAATATACTCTAATTATGATCTCTAAACCTTTTTTTTGCTGAGCTTCTTTCAGAGGGTTTCTTTTAAGTTGTTTGAAGGCATTTCTTTAGCTAAAGGATCTAGAGTAATGCTAAATCGAGCAGTAATAGGAATGTGATCGGAAGGATAATTTGGATTGGGTAAACCTTTTTCCATTTTGATTTACGCAATTGGAAGCTTAGAGACTTCTTCAAGATGAAGTCCACTCATTTTAGGATTGAAGAAAATGTAATCAAGGGTCCCTTTGAACTGCAAAACAGAATAAAAAAAGAATAAGAAAATTATCGAATTACTTGAATTTTTTAAGCAATTATTTAGAACTTAAGAAATTCAGAGTTTATTTAATCTTCTTACCTTTTGTGTGTAGTTTGTGAATTCAGGGTGTGTTCCAGATCCCTCGTAGTTATCGTAGGCACTTTTGAGGGGTATTTTTATCTGTCCTTTATAGTGGTTGAAGATGTCGATCTCATGTTTCATGTTGACTTTATCGCGAAATAGCAGTTCTATCCTTTCTAGTGTCGGCTCAGAGACAGCAGTTATAAAATGATAGACATTACTACTAGGCATTGAATTGAAGTCTCCGCAAAGGATAACATTATCTTTTGGCTAAAATTTGCTGAGTTCTTCTAGGATAAATGCAGTCTAGAGTAATTTAACTTCTTCACAAGCAGGATTCCAAAACAAATGTGTGTTTGCAATAACCAATTGAGTTTTTGTAGCAATATGCGTCAGTTAAGTTAGCTGGCAGCCACCGTTTCGCTTGAAATGATTTATATTGAAGGCTTGTGGAATGGCTAGATCGAAATCGAGAACTTTTTATCCTACCACGGTAAAGGAGGCTTTCTTCACAAGAGTTAGAACTCCCTCCTTCCTGCCAGCCTTAGGCATGAAAATTCTTTCATAACCTACTGCCTCAAATGCATTGCTGTAAAAATCCTCAAAATGGTCGACTTCTTAGAGGCAGACTATGTCACTATTAAGATTAGTTATTTCTTCGACGATTCTGCGACTTCGATTTTAGAAAGAAAGATCATGCTGAGTACAGTATGGAAAATAGAACGGATCTGTGTACATGTCTGCCAAGACATTATATGAAGTTACTTAGATCATGTTTGTTTGTTTTTTCTGCAGAAAATATATATCTAACAATTTGATGAATTCTGTGAAAAACTCATTATTAGGATATTCCTTATGTAATGCAGCTAAAAAGAAACATCCTAAAGAAGTTTATTAATCTTTTTGGAGTTTGGAATGAATGTTGTTCCACGTCAAAACTGCAAAAGAAATCAAGTAAAAAAATTATTGTTTTGGACTCATTCGGCTCACAGTTCACTACTGATAAAACACAAAATTCCCTTAACATCAAGTTTTTTATAAATATGTTCCATGTAATTTCTGTTGTTTTGTTGCTGCTCTTCAAGCGTTTTGGAATTGCCAATTTCCAGTATTATCTAAGGCACCCAAATCTATGCCATCACCGAATCCAATGTATCCGAGATTAGTGAAAGATCTATCAACTAACTTGATATCTACTTATCTCTAATCTTCTTCTGGGCTTCTTTCAGGAGAATCCTCTTCTTCACTTAGGGATTACTCTCCATCTCCATCGAAGATATCATCGTCTCGTATTTCATTATCTTCTTACGTTGGATCAATGTAATCTTCTCCTTATAATTTAGCAATATCGAGTTGGATCTGTTTTCTTTTGACGAAATCTGCATGCTCTTGCTCTGTTTATTTGTATTCATAGGGTGTAGTTGGACCTTTCAGCCATGGATGATCAAGCATCTCCTTAGCAGTAGCTCTTTTCTCTGGCAAGCAATGCAACATCGGCATCATGAAGTCCTGCAATGCTTTGGCCTCTTTTTCTTTCATGCGATATCTTTCGTAAAAAAAAGATAGTTAAAAAATAAATATCTTTTCTTTCTGATTTCTTATATTCGTTTTAATCCGAATTCGAGTAACTTTTTTGAAATCTAAAATTACTTCTCAACGAGTACGGATTTGAGAGGCCAGTACTAGAGTGAGGGGATTCTTCTGAGATTGCCATCTTTATCAAAATATTTCTTTACCAAAAAAAAATAAATTTAATATTTTTTAAAAACAAATTATGGACATGAATTGTTCTTCTTTACCTTTGATTTTTCACCTCTTTTAGCAAAACTCTTAGGGAATTTTTTGCAGAGCTCTTCAATCTAAGCAAGATGATCATCATTTTTAGAGAAAGTTGGGCCTTTCCGAGGTTCAAAAAGGAAATCACCAGTTAACATTTCAAATAGCATACAAGCCAAACTCCAAATATCTGCGGTAGTGTTATATTTGCTTCCAGTTATGACCTGTCAAAATAGAAAAGATATGAGTTTCATGTTGATTTTCAATTCATGATGATCTGAATAGCTAATTATTTACTTCTGGAGAACGATACTGTCTTGTTTAAATTTCCGTTGCAAAGTGATGATAAGTCCAACAAGCATTTCCAAGATCTGCAATTTTCAGCTTGAAATTTTCATCAAGAGAAGGTCCACGCATTAGCTTGTTTTTATCAAGGAGCTTCGTATCAGGCTATGAGAACAGAGCTGTGTTACTCATATGCTGTGTATTCTCAGGAGCTGTAGATACTGTAGATTTAGGTTCTTCTTCTTTTGTTGCTGTTGTTACAGACTAAGTAGCCACTTCACCTTCATGTGAAGAAATCACTTTGGATGCTAGTTTCTTTTTCTTCATGTTGATTTTTTTACGAAGATTTTTCTTCTGTTTTTTATTCAAAGTTAGTGACTTTAGTTTCATTTCAAGTTCCTTGAGATTGCTTGCATCATCATCTCCTTCATCATTTTCATCGTCATCCTTATCAGTATTCTCACCTTCACTTTAGTGACCTTTGTTATCTCCTTTTTCTTCTTTATTCTAAGTATTATTGTTTGTAATATTTGCAGTTTATGGAGGAGGAACTATTTTTTCTTCTTCAACATGAATGCCAAGTTGTTTCCTGATGACATTTAACCTCTCACTGAAGAGAACATTTTTAGTTATTTACCCATTTTCTACAATATCTGCTATCTCCTCGTTAGTCAACTGCAATAAGACATTTTCCGGTTTCAAATCTGTGTGGATGACCGAGCAGAATCTATGTAAGAAATCAAGTCCTATCAGCACTTACTTTGCTATCTTCCTGCATAAATAAAGTGGCACGCCTTAGTAATTGTATCTCTTGATAACTTCTAGCAGATTAACTCCAAGAATTTCGAAAACAAAGCAAAAATGATTCCCATAAGGACCTTTGTACACGAAACTATTCAGTAATTGCACAACTTAGCAATCGTTTTTGCTAAAGCTCGCCTTCTTTTCCTATTGCAAGAAAAAATTGAAGAAAGTTAAAAATGAAGCCCTTTTTAAAAATCAAGTAGTTTCTTTGTATTTCGTTTTTGGTTTTTTCACCATTTCTTCAAAATACAAAAATATTTGAAAATTTATATATTTTGTTTACTCCTTCATAATAATGTTGAAGACTTTTCATCCACTCAGGATCTTTGCTCATCCTGGCAACTTTCTGAAGGATCTCAACTTCATCAAAAGCAGCTTCGAGATAGTGAGGAGCACTTTTCTAAATTTTTAGAGCAACATATGTTTCAAACTTGAAATCTCTTGCTAGCCAAACTGTCGAGAAATGACCCCAGCCGATTTTCTAAATCACCACATATCTCTTATTTATAACTTCACCAATATGTACTGGATGATAGCCACCAATCTTGTAATCAGGAATTCCTTCGTCTTCGCTATCGTGCTCCTTGTCAATTTATGCCATCATTTCCTAGAAAGTTGGTCTAGTAAAAGAAAAATATTATACTTGTAAATTGATCTATTTGCCCAGTTAAAATAGCAAGAAATGAATAAAAAACAAAACAACTGCCAGTAAATGGTTCTAAACTCGTTTCATTCTCACAAAAAATAAATATTTTTACTCCTCTTTTGGTTATTATTCATTGATATCTCCATTTTCATTTCCTTGTTGATTCTCCATCCCATTGATATGATTTTTAAGATCATCTTGAAGATAGTTGTTTTGTAACTTCCCAGATACATCTGCTGCTACTGCTGCTCCATTCTCAGCTTATTGATTCGGCACTTGTCTCTTTGCATTCCAGACTTCATCCTCTAATAAAAAAATTTTAATGCGTTAGATCTACAATTTCAACCTTTTGTATTTTCTTAAATTCTCACCTAAAAACTGAGGCTTTGGCTGTCTCACAGGTTCTGGATCTTCAAATTTCTGATAACAAAAATTCAACAATCCCGTTAAGAAATACATCAAACAATATCTTACAATATTCTCTTTATCAGATGGAGTTTTAGTGTTTCCATTCATTCCGTATGTGTTTGAATGCTGATTCTGTTGCCCGTTCTAGGTTTTTTTTAAAAGTTATCCTCCTTGATTATTGCTCATTGAAGTTGCTAAAACAAATCATATTTGTTAGGAACATAAACCTTGCAACAAAGATCATCATCAGAGGGTACCTGTAAAAATCTGAAGAAAATGAATAAATCAAAAGGAGTCTGTGTTTTGTCTTCGAGTGTTTTCCTATTTTTAAGGAGCTGGCTTGATTGATTGCTTGGAAATTAAAAAATATTTGATTTTATTTATCTCATTTTCTGAGTTCCTTTCTTTTCTTTTCCCCGTAAGAGAGTTAAAATTCAATTCATTTTTAAAAAATCTTACTTCTTTTTTCTTTTTCAAATTTTCATCCTCCCTTTCTTTTTCTGCACATTTGCCAACAGCTTGAAACAATTTAAAGGGGCTAAACTCAACGCTGATAGAGCTCATTGCTTTCATGTTTTCTATTTGTTTTATTGTAACTTTTAGAGTTTTTCCTTATGTAAAAAACAATATCATCTATTATTGTTTTTTCACTGTAAAATTTCTTGAAAATAAAAGAGTTATTTTTATTTGTGTTATTCATTGGGAATAATAAATAACTCAGTGAGTAGAAAGTTATAAGATAATGGATTAATAATGATAAGTTTAGAAATCGAAATCGAATAAACAAGAAAAATATTGATTAATCCAGTTGAAAATTTTTTAACGTTTAGAAGATTGGTGCGAAACAAGATTGAAAAGTCAAATTAATAATAATAATCGCTTAACACAAACAAAGAGAGAGAGAGTTTGTCTTTACAGAAATGGACTTTGAGAAGGCTATGGCTAACTTTGAGGATAAGATATCCTTCATTTAATTAAAGAAGATTGAAGTGATTTATCAAAAACTCTAGCCTGATGGTTCAGATGGCTGTGTGAGTTTAAATTAGCTGGTAAGATCTTCATAACTTCAATATTTTGCAAGTTTGCAAATATGATGCCAATCAAAATTCAGACTACAAGCTGCTGGGGGGTCTACAGTTCATGAATTTACTTTTCTTATTTTCTGTATGATTCCATAGGAAGCAAATCGAGGAGAATTTTCAAAAGGAGATAAAGAGAGTCTGCATAAGTTTTTCAGAGCGTTCATGAAATAAACAAACAGAGAAACGATGAGCAGAAAGTGTTTCTATTTGAACATGATGGCAGCTGCAGGACAGAACAAATTTGATATATCGCAGATGCTCTTTGAGTCGGATAATCAACATAACTGTTTTGAAACTAATAGAATTAATTTTTTTTTGTGTCTTTCTTTTTTGCAGCTAAGACATTGCTGAAATGTAGGAGAACCTTAAGCTTCTAAGGTCACAGCATTCCTCATCCTTCGAAAGCGACATACATTATTCTAATAATTCAGATAATCCATCCAAACATAACAAACTAAGTCAACGATAATAGCTCTTGGGAGACAATTTAGAAAAAGAAGGATGTTTAAAGTAGTAATTTTCAGTGGAAATTTCATAAAAAGAATCAATCTCTCTGCCAATGCAGCCAGATAGCGAAAGTGATCGCAAAGCTTAATTAGATAATTTATTAGTTTTAGATGGATTGTAAGCCAAAGCAGCTTCATTCTCCAATGGACAATTAAACAAAGATTACAATAATAAATCAATACCCTAAGCTACATCTTAGCAGTCATCTTCATCTGCACCACAGCTACCATATCCATAATAATCAAAATAGTATGAGATAAACAGCATCAAATTTTCGAAAACTCCTTAAGATGAAGGGAGTACTATTCTAAACGAACAGCAAATCATTCCACTTAGAGATAACACTTTTTGTTAAAATACTAATAGCATTTTGAGGTCTCGTAATTTGGTATCAAAATAATTCCAAAAGTAGTAAGACCTAAAATAAGAAGAGCATTTACAATCCAGATTCAGTGGTAAAGAGAACTTCAGTTGCGAGTTCTTGGAACTTGAAGATACGCTTGTCAGTATTAAAAACACAGAATCAACTCCAAGGAAGTTGTTAGAAGGACATCCTGAGTAAAAAGTTACCTAAATTCCTCAAAAACAAAACCCAAGTTCAAAATCACCCAAAATTCAGCAGTCTCAACACGAATCCCTTAACCCTATAGCCAGATAAAAATCAAGAGAATCCTAAAATGCTTGCAACTACATAACACTCTAAACTGATTCGCCTACTTTGAGTTTATCTCATAAAAACAACCACAGCAATGAACAATAATATCAATCTCGACAATTCAGAAACAGCTTCAATAGAGAAATATCAAGAAACATATCACCGAATTCAAGATTGGGAATGTACTAACTGTAAAATTAGCGTACTGGTACTACAGAAACAAAGCCAATTAAGTTTGCAGATTTTCAATAAAAAATGCTACAAAAAACTAAAGATGAAAGAAGTAGTTATCCAAAGAAGCAAACGTCTGGAATTAATTATAATAACAATAGCCATAAGGTTCTTTAAAAGCAATAGCAATAAGTGGTCAATTTGAATAATAATGCTAAACCAAATGGAATTAGAGTTAAGTTAGATGGTCACAACATTTTAAGAAAAAAATCCTTAAATACAAGATAAATTACTCCTAAGGTCAATAATATTGACACAAGCTGGAGCTACTCAGATTAGTTCAAAAAGAAAAAAGAAGGATGTGTATTGAAGTAGTAAGTCCAGTCAAATATTGAAAATTCTACTCTTTAGAAAAATCATAATAGAAATTAATAATAAAATAAACCATATCAAATTTAATTTTCATAATAAGACCAAATATCACTTGAAAACTACCATCCAAGTACTTCTATTTAGAATTAAAATCTGTCATCAATGGAAGTATCTTAGCGACATGTTGTTAGCTGTTATGACGATGAACCAGAAGATAATAATAGCAAAAATAATCAACTGAACAACACTTTCGATAAAAATTATCATGGATAGTCTTTGAATAATGAAAATAATTAAAATAATGAGAATCTTTAATAAGTTAATTTCTGGAATATTTTGGAAAATACGAGAAACAATCGAAGTGCATCTGAAAACTTAATTAGATCTAAGGATAAATCAGAATTTCCAAGAGACTCCGAGTTGAGAACTAATTCGGTTTAGTGCTGCCTGGCAGAGAGCAGAGACGAGTTTATAGAGGCGTTGTCTAGCAGTGTAGTCGATGGAGAAACATCGGAGTTATTTAGAGCATAACTAGAAAATCTCAGGAAAATTTAAAGAGAAAAGAGAAAATTAATTGATGAAGAGAATCGTATGCTCTTAGAATTATAACAAACTGCAGTAGAGTATTCAACTAATTCCAGATAATCTGTAGAACAATAATAATTTTAGTAACAAGAGCGTAATAACACCTCTTCATTAAATTTTTCCTTTACAAACAATATGCCCTGATGCATGTTGTTTTTCATTGTATGTTTTGGCATCTTGAAGGAGCCCATAATTATATTATCAACAAATTCAAATAAAAATTCAAAAAATTTCTTTTTTTATTTTAAACATTTTCAGCATAATTCATGTAGTCTTTGCTATTTCTATTGGATAATTCACATGGATTTAATTAACCAAACATATAAATTAGAACATTATAATCTTAGGTGAATATTTGATTGTTCTAAGAGTCTTCATTCATTTCTGCTTTTTCTCCTTCAAGATATTTGTTAACTTCAACATTTCACCTTCAAAAGCCAACATTTTTTCACTTTGAAAGAAGTGACTTTTCATTCTAACTTGCATTGCTTTCTTCTTTATCCTTATGGCAGCACCCATGCCCTTCTTCTCTTTCTTCTTTCGCTTGAGCTACAGCTTTCTTCCATTCTGTATTTGCACCAGATAATGCGAATCCAAGTCCACAACCACCTGCAATCACCAATCCTACCCAGAAATTCATCGTCATCATGATCATCATGATAACAATGTTTGATAGCTGATAGACGAAATGGTAAGCGGTCATTATGATCCCACTTAGAGGAGATTCAATACTCTTCAAAATAGCTTAGAGTTTGGGTGCGAAGTAAATATGGCAGAAGCAATAGAGAAATGACAAAACCATTCCTAGAACGAAGTACCAAGGACTCTCTGAAGACTTAGCATACCAGCTTTTCAAAATAAATCCAAAGAAATTAGGGTAATTTTATGGATTTTTGACTTGTGTATTTAAATTTTACCTTTCGAAGACGAACTAGACGTCTCGAGTAAAGTCAACGATCATGTGCATCATTTTGGCTGCAATAGGATCTACCCTTAGATTATTGGCTTTTCGGAATAAATTAGAAAGTTCTGTTTTATCTATGATTTATTTTAAAAATTATATTACTTGAATTTATGTCTAAGCTTGTAGCGAATTGAATAGGTGTATTAGATTCGGTTGCTTGACTTGAAAAGGAGGGAGATAAATTAATCTTTTGGAAGTTTTATAGAACAGATTATTTCTTTTACATGAATTAGGGATTACATCAAAAATTAAGCACTTGAGACAACATGAGATCAAAGATTAGTTGATCTGAAGAGGGTTGAGTTCAAAAGAAGACAATAAAATAAAAATATCTTGTTGTTTTTTTTGCCTACTTTTTTGGAAGAATAAAGATTTCTTATGAGATTAATTTGCTATTATCCCAAAATAAGGATAAACAAATAATTCTAGATAATCAGTATAGGATAGAGACAATCTGGATCTGTAAAGATCTAACTGCTGTTCAAATTCTGTCATTTTGCAGTTTTATCTTCTTTCATGCTTTATCAAATTATTAACTATTTTAGATGTTTAACATCAAGCCAAAATCATAAAAATCTTTGCTTTTTTGTGCTCTGTCAGCTCATTAAGAATATCAAATGACTAATCAATTACACAAAATCACACTGAAAGCAAATTAATATCCTTGTAAACAAACTGATTTTTGGAATATTTAATATGCAACTTTTTTTTGTGAAATGTGTGTATTGTTTAAGATTCGTGGTGCGTGCGTTCAATAATATTATCTTCTCTATCTGATCAATCAATTCTTATTGATGTCTTTCCTTTCATTGCGCAGCCTTTCTAATTCTCTCAATTCCTTTGTTTGTTCATTTTAACAAGAAAAAAAATTAATAAAAAATGAAACTAACACCATTCAAAAAGGAATGTTCCTCCCACAACTAAAAGTAATGAAAAAAAAGCAAAAAATACTTGTGGTTTGTCTGATCTTCTGATAAGAAGATACAGCAAAGTTAGACCTGACCAGCAGAGAAATGCAATCTCGAAGACTTGATTTGCATAGAAATATCTAAACCATCGCATGTGTCTCACTTAGCCATTTATTATGGCTTCAAATACGTACAACAACAAAAAAATCAGTTAAATCCACCCATTTATCATAGATTTAAACATATAAAAACTATCTTTTATAAAATTTAAAGCTTATATTTACTATCAATATCGGTGAGAGAAGCATATTAGCTGAATGCAAATACCATGAATTCAGTGACTGCAACAGAACAGATCAATAAAGTACTCACATTAAACAAGAACGAATTCATCCATGTTTCATTCTCTTTCATAGGATGCAACGTGACGATGAATGGTATTCTCACTCCAAACTTCAAGTTACCTTTTTATGTGCACCACAGCAAATACAGTCCTAAAAACGCATAGATTGAAGTTGCTATAAATCCAGCAGATTCTTCGAGTAAATCAGAAAGCATCTTGTTCAAAAATGGGTGAGCATCTATCACGCAGAATATTAAGCTATTAAGCAGACAAGAAAGAGAAAACAAAACATATTAAGTTTAATTGTCATGAGTGCAAGAATGCTTACATGTGAATCCAGAAGACCAGTGAAACAATAGCAAAGATTATTCCGAGAATGAGCTTACCAATGTAAACTAATGGCCCAAGAAATGTATTTTATGTCTCCGAGAATCTCAATTCTAACTCGAAAATATCGAACTCCTTAGGAAATCAGGGGGATAAAAGGTGTTAAAATCAGAAGATATTGCAATGTCAAAACGAAATGTAAAAAATAAATTAGTAATTGTTGCTTTTGTTGTGCTTTACTTTCTCTAATTCATAGACTGATACTTACAGCTAGTTTTCTCTTCCATTTAATTCCTTCTTTGCTGTTCGTTTAGCCCACCAGCCACTGTCTCTTTCCTTCAATAACCCTTCTTCCTCTAAAAAACAAATCAAATGTCCATGGGTGATCCAAATGAATCTAATCGAGAAGAATATTTTTTAACTACCTTTGAGTCCTTTCGCGATTTATATTAATTCAACTGTCTTTTTTTAAATGAGCTCTTTCTTCTCTTTTGCTTCTTTCGCATTCATTAGTACAGGTCGCATAGTGAACTCTCTGATTAAATCAAAAGGGAGTGCAGTTAACCCAACTCCACCAAAGATCACGAGGAGGAACCATCCAATGAAAGACATAAATGCTATGCAGTAGATTGGGAAACTCACGATGATTTCCATACTACTAGAAACTGAAGTTGTCTGAGATTCTATTTATGATAAACTAACGAGTGTAGTGGAACTCACAAAATTGCCCTTTTTTAGGAAATGCCAGAGGGATAATGAATATTTGAATAAAGTGTAATTTGGAAAAATCTTAAATTAGCATTGTTTTTTGTTCATACATTTGTGACTACTTAGACTGGAATATCTGCATATTTGAAG
>Ga0302285_10001715_pt1 | contig 12261 bp, 9 predicted proteins | sample III_Fen_E2_2_FD_200455 | JGI IMG/M metagenome (GOLD analysis project Ga0302285, IMG submission 200455) | Peat permafrost microbial communities from Stordalen Mire near Abisko, Sweden - III_Fen_E2_2 | ecosystem: Environmental > Terrestrial > Soil > Wetlands > Permafrost | place: Sweden: Abisko...
TACACAACTAATGAAGGTTTAAATGGAAGATCAAAAGGAATGGGATAACTAGAATGATAGGCCATATGAAGAATTAGTATAGCAGAAGGAAAATGTAGAAGGGGTGGTTTACTCAAACGATAAAGGGATTACAAATTACTTAAGGATCTCCAATATTGCACTGCTGAAGGAGGTATAAATGGATGTTTTGGATACTATTAAACGAAGTTATTGATAAGAAAATAAAAAATCTTTTTTGATATGGTCTCTTTTCAGATTGGCCATGAAGGGAAGAAACAGATTATCATTCAGAAAAAGAAATGTGGCGATAATAGAGATGGAAGCGATGATACTTAAGAGATAATTGTAAGGAGAATTTAACAAAATATTGTTATTTTATCATAGAGGATTGTATTGATAATTTACTGCGTTTTTTGATGCAGAGATAGATACTACTTGAGAAGTTAAAGGTGAATTCTATTCGAGCTGAGAATAGCGTGCTCAAAGAGAAGATATTTTCATCTCAAATGTTATGATTTCTATTGAAATAATTAGATTATTTAAAGGTATCCCTTTGGTATTTGGAAATCTACTTGTTTTGTGTATGGCTTTTGAAACTCGCAGAAAAAGAAAGAAAATAAGGAGCATTTCCAAAATAATAAGAAATTTCTTGCTGATTTTCTGTTTTCGATCAAAGGTAGCACTCCCAAATCAAACAATTATTTATTCAAGCTCTGTTGTTTTAGCAGATTTCAGCAGATATCTTCCAATTATTTACTCGCCAAAATGGACTCTGCCAATAGTTGTTGTGACAACAAAACAGACATCTCTAATCTTTATTAAGCTACTCGCTTTCATTCCATTTGGAGTGTTGGCTCTGGGAGCTCAGGATTGCTTTTAAATAATTCCCTTGATGATTCTAGCGTCTTCAAGAAAGTCAACTTGAAAGATATTCTTAGAAATATGGAGATCAACAACAATGAAGACAATTAGAAAGAAGGTCAACTATCCTCTGCTGAACTGACTTCAATAGAGATGGATGGAAACAGCGCTTACGCAGTGTTAAGCTCAGGGAATGTGTATCATTTTGGAGAATATTTCTCAGAAGCACAAAAAAACAAAGTAAACAAATAACACATTGGAGTTATGATAATATTGTTTCGTTGTGGGTATTTATGCTGCATTTGTGGTATTTATCTTGTTCTAAAGCCTTAGATTTCCTTGTCACCTCGACTTATTTAATCCCTCCTTGGATTTCAAATTGTTAAAGTTGCTTGCGGATGGTCACATGCTCTCTTCCTTGACAGTATTTCATCGTTTTTGATTCATTTATGATAACTTTTCAAATTGATTGTTGTACTTTCAATATTCAGAACTATTCTGTTGATTGGGTGTTATATTTGTAAATAGAACATAACAAGGTGTTTGGTAGTGGATCCAACAAGTTTGGGGAGATTGGAATGGGCAAGGAGAAAGATAAGAAACTGTTCTGTGATCCTGAGCCAATTAAAATACATGCATTTATTGAGGACTAAGATTGTATTGTAGACATAATATGCGGCTTTAGGCAAAGCTTCATTGTTGCTAAGGGAAGAAAACACATTAACGAAAGCGCTAATCGAATACAACCTCCTTGCTCTTCTCCATTTAAATCCACAAGGATATGGTGTACTGGGTCAAACAAAAGCAGCGAACTTGGTGGATTTAAAGACTAAGCGTTAATTTATGAATTCACAGAAAATGTAGAATTGGTTGGGAAGATCAAAGGAACTTGTTCAAAGATGATCTGTGGAGCTAAGTTTGTGTGTGCTCTCAATACTGAATGTGCGACTCTCTATGGGTAAGCTTAGTTTCATGAATTATGTTAGGTTGCAATTAATAATCGTTTAATTCTGGAAGTTGGGGAGATAACAGATATGGCTAGCTTAGAGGAGAACCCAAAGTGCAAGAGGATCCTATTGAAATTGCTTAGGAAGTGAAAGATGCTTCATCTGGATGGCATCATCTACTCATTCTAAAGAGTAAATTAGTAGTCAATTACTTTTAAATGGGGTTCATCTGTATCTTATTTTGTATTATTTTGTTCAGATGATGGATTCCTTTATACAATTGGTAGAGGTGATCTAGGACAGCTTGGAAACAAGAGCTTTGTTTCTTCAGCTAGTCTAGTTAGAGTTTAAGTAACTAAGGATTTCTAAAGATTTGATTTGTTAAGGGAAATTCTTTTCACAAAGGGAATTGAAGGTGATATTGATGTAATGGCATGTGGTTCTGAAGCAAATTATGTGAAGACTAGCACATCGATTTACTCCTGGGGATGGTAGATACAATAAACATGAAATTCATTTAATAATAATCAGATTTAACTGCAAAATAGGAATGAACATGGAAATCTAGGAACAGGAACACAAGAGAATGTTTCTGAACCAACACCTGTGAAGATCTTTGATTAAGATACAACTAGCTCTCATAAAGATATCAACAAGGTAACAAACATGTACTACTTATTGAGTTCACAAAACTATGATTTAACTTCATAGATCATCTCTGGAGGAGCTGTGTGCTATTTGGTTTAAGAAGAATGAAGGGATGGAGACACGTATCATAGATAATTAGTGAATTAGAATAATAAAATAGATTTAGATCAGCCTTCAAATTAACATCCTTGAGAAATCTAATTCCTTCTTTCTCTCTTTTCCCAAGTTGTAACAATCAAAGAATACCTTGTTCTCATCTCAAGATTAATCCAAGTAATTAATGGGCTTGCATTAAATAGTTCACTGTTTTCTAAAATTACATTTGAAATTCTTTTTCAATCAACCTTGGATGATTTGGGAATTCAATTTGTTTGTTAAAAGCTATTCAAAGAACCCATAAATAAACAAAAAGAAACCCAAATATATAATTTACAACACAACTGTAATGTGATATCTCACCATTCCTGTCCTTTTATCTCTTTCTCAGCAATACTCTAGTGAGTCATAGGGAGATTCTCATTATTTTAATAAGAAATAATTTCATTACTATTGCAGCTAGGGTTGATTTGAACTTTTTATTTTAAAATCAAGATTGTTTATGTCTTTTGAGGAATGTGGTCGAAAACAAAAGAAACTTTCTTCTTAATAATCTTTCTATCTTTCTTCTATTTTATGTGACTTTTTTTAAGATGTAGATTTCCCATCTAAGAATACTTATTTTTACTTTTAAAGTCCTTCACTTCTAGTTGGATGGAATGAGTTGAGAAACAACTTCTGCTTGGCATCAAGATTATTTATCTGTTGAAACTATTGTTGCTTTTGGTTGGCTGCAAGGTTTGAAGAAGTAGACTCAGAGTTGTTCTAGTCATTGAGTTAGTAATTATCTAAATATTCATCACAGTATTGATAAGACTATGGTCGCTTTTAATCTGTGTTTTGTTGAGGCCCCATCGAAGAAACACAATCAGAAAACAGGGAATGCTCAATACGGGATGATTAAGATCATTCAAGAGATGGAAGCTTATCTGTAGGGAGTTAATTAATAACGAATGAGTATTGGGGAGAGCTATCACAATTGAGAGACTATTATCTGGGTGCTACTGTTGCTGATGGTACTCCTGATGGTTGTTAATGTAATTCTATTTGCTAAGGTTAAAGGAGTATCTGTGGTTGCTATGAGAACTGATTTTACTGCTAATAGTTGTACAGCTACTCTAGATATTTTTAGTGTGGATCTTATTGCAGCTATTGGTAATAGTTCAACTATTACAACTGCTATTACAGTTGTAGATGCTATTCATGCTCTTACTGAGGAGCAGATGGGTAAGAGGATGTTTAGTATTAAGGCTGATAAAACAGGGGTGATGGGAGAGATTAAGGAAAGGCCTAAATTGGTTGCTGAAGATATTCAGAGCTTCTTTGGAGATGCACGTCTTCATTTGGTAAATATATGTCATTTAATTGGTCTTGGAAGGTAGTTTGTTGTGTAATTTAAGGAGTCTTTTAAAAACTGGAATCGGTTTGACTGCTGATTCTACTGCTATTATGTTACTAATTACTTTAAGCAAAACTAGGGAAATAGATATTATTACTAGTCTTGTTCTTGTGTTTAGCAGTGCTGCTGCCATTGTGTTGCATAGTTTCCTAATCCGAGAATTCGCTTTTGCTTCCAATAGTTTACAAGATACCCATTATCTGACCTATTTGAATTGAAGTTTATTAGAAGAAACAGATGTTTGTTTTAAAATCTTCTCAATAATAACAAAATACAGGTAATCAATTAGATCAGTAGCCCAGCAGCTAGTAGCAACCTGGCAGAGCTGGGGGAGTTTGCTGCTGTTGTTCTTCTGGGAAAATAACGTTAAAAGCAAGGAATAAATCCTTGAAATTTTAGTTATTTATTTAATTTAAGATCGCCACACTGGAAATACTTCTACGCAGACTTCTAGGCATTCTTTTCTTATCATATAGCCATCATTCTTTCAAAGATTAATCATTTCTCAAAGAGCAGGTTAAGGCTTCTCCTCACATTTCAGAGTGAATTTCAAATAATTAAGGTGTGTGTGAAGAGAACAGAACCTGAAATTATCATTAATGAAAATGATGATCAGAAGAAATAGTTGAAGGTGTTATTCATATTGGTACTCCTGCTCATATGAGATCCTATTAGAGTTGCTTTGTGCTCTAAAATAGAGTCATTTACTGAAATCCATAAAATATTTTCTCTTCTTTTTTTGAGTGTGCTTCTGTGAATATGCAATTATCTTTTATTCTCTTGGAGACTTCTATTTGCTAAGATGTTTGAAGCACATTCATTTTATCTTCTAAAATAGTTTACTTGATTGTCTGTATCTAATACCTGCTGCTGCTGCTCTTTTAGTATTTCATTTGATTTTTCTCTTGCAATGCTATTTGATTGAGAAATTAGATCAAGATTCATCGAGTATGACACTTTTCTGCTGATTTTTAGAATTCAAAACAATTAAACAAAGAAATCAGATCAATTAAACAATATTTCACACAATGCCTTTCATCAATTCTCACATTGTCTGCGCAATCATAATATTTCTTGTTTCTCTTCCTTCGGTAACCCTATCAGCCTGCCATTACTCGTGCTCGACCTGCAATGGCCCCTCCTCCACAGATTGTGCTACTTGTTCGGGTATTTTATCTACACAATATGTCTTTAATATGTCTTTGAAATTATCTAATCCATTTTCAATTGCTATTACTATTAATCCATGAGAAATATGATTGTTTCATAATAATTTGTTCACAGTTTTGGTTTGATGTTGTAAGTCAGATGGGAGTCGAGGGTATGATGGCTTGGTTGGATATTAAAACACTTGCTATTGTCTTGGAGATTATTCTGAATCCTATGAAAAAGCTTGTGAAAGTTACAGCTTAGGTAATCGAGCAGTTGATATTCTAGCGTCAATCGAGCTCTGGGCTATATCTCTGCTTGGTCTGTGGGTTGCTTTCTTCAACAACTAATTCATGGGGTTCTACTGCATCGACGCCATTTAAACAATCAGCTTTCTATATTACGCGAGTGACATGCTGCCTACGGCGATCTATGGCCCACTGTTTTACTCTCGATATTTGTCTGTCTCGAATTTCAAAAGCCCCTTGAGAAGCCAATACTTGAAAACACTCGTTTTCAGCTCAGGAGTCAGCGATGAGTTAGTCGTCATCTACAAGCAAGAACTCAGTCCTCCTAGATACACCTACGCTGAGATCACAGGAAACTTTATCTACAACGAAATGACCACGATGATTGTGGCTTCAGTGCTGTTTAGTCTGCTCATAGTATGCGTAAAATATTAAAGATAGATAAGGGTGCTAGGATGGTTGGAAACAACAAGATAAACGATAGCACTTCGAATCATGCAATTCTTCCTAGGCGATTTATTGTTCTTTTCGTTTCTTCAATGTCAAAAAGTAGATTTATCAGGAGGCATAAGCTCTCTTGGATTAGTCTTCTGCATAGGGTGCATTGCTCTGTGTTGGATGGGCATTTCCTTCATAGTATATGCTGTGAACATTTAAAAGACTAAATTCGAAGCTCCTAGCAACTAGGTTTTTTTCAATAAATTGCGTAAAAATGATAAAATCAACAGGAACTTTTTTCTATTGCAACTCGCAAACAAGATAATTCTTGTCTTCTTTATTGCGATATTCGTAGGGAACACAGAGGGTTAATTCATTTCAGCTGCCATTGTGCAAGCACTGTTCTCCTTAATCACTGTTTTAAAAATCAGTCTCAAGAAACAGAGGTATAGGATCTTCTTAGTCCTCACGAACATCTTAAAAGTAGGTCTTCACTTCGTCTTGGTAATCTTCGCGCTCATAGAAGATTCCTAGAAGACTACCATCGCATGGCTGTTCGCAATTGCATTTATTATATTTCTTACAACGATGCTAGTGTATCTAATCGCCGAGACATCGGCTTTGATTCCTGAAGTGATCCATTTCATTTAAACATTTTCGATAAAGACACTAGGGAATCAGGCTGCTCTAAATCCAAGGTAACTGGAAATGTAAGAGTTTGATTAGAATTCACTGATGAAATCGAATCCTAACCCTATCTATAAAATATTCAAAAATGAGACGTTGTATAATTAAGTCATTCAAGACCACCTTGATAGCTACTCCTTTGACCTTCCAGAACAAGATGAAAAACAAGAACATTCGTAAGAATCAACTGAAAATGGCTAAAATCATTCATCTGATAAGTAATCCAACATACCATCTTAACAATAACGCCAAGACAATTCATAAAGCAAAGACCTTAAAGATGCTGCAATGTAGCACCATCACAATGAAGATCCTGATGACGAATTTGATCCAGAAAATTGTTCGATTGGATCTGATGATTGAGATAGAAGTTTCTTCAGGAGATTTTTCAGGATTTTTGACCAATTTTGTTATGAGAATGTATGTTTAGTTTTGTATCAAAATCCACTGAGGATATGAAAGAGCTGGCATTAAATTAATCTATGCAAACTGAAGTGGGTTTGAGCAAGACTGTTTGTATCTTTCTATTTGTTTAATCATTGTTGTTAATGACAAAATAAGATTACTAGAAAGTTAGAATTTTACAATATGAAATAGAATTATCATTAAAATGCTTTAGGAGTAGTTAAAAAAAGGGTGAACTATTCGTATTATTACAGTTCAAGTCACTTAAATTCACTGCAATGCTTGACCAAGGATCCACTGGGGGAAATGCAACAAGAATTAAAGACACACCAATAATTCTAAGGTGCTAGATAATATCGATATTGTCTCATTATTCCCATCAGAATTAGCAAGGCTATCCTCCTGAAACAATTCTTGATTGAAACGAGATCAATTATCTGCTCTGCTATTCCTTAGAAAAGAAACAAACCAAGCAACTATTCACAAGACCAGCCAAAAGATTCACAAGGACAAATGAATAACTCCAAAGAAACCATAGCAGAAAAAAAATATCTAGGACTCAACAACCAAGGCGCAACATGCTATATGAATAGTCTGTTGCAGACTCTGTATATGACCAGAGAGTTTAGAGAGCACCTCTTTGCTTGGAAGTAAAGCGTTTTAGGGCTATTTAGATGATTTACCAAGGTGAAATTATGCCATTTGTCTTAAGGTATGACCCTACAAAGCATGGGAAAGAAGAGGATTCCCTACCCTTGCAACTGCAGATCCTCTTCGCAAGGCTCTAAAAGGGAGATTGCGGGAGCTTTGTGGATACAAAACCGTTGATCCACACATTCGGATGGAACAGCAATGAAGTTTTCCAGCAGCAAGATGTGCAAGAGTTTTGCAGAGTACTTTTTGACGCCATCGAGCGCTCGTTTGATGGGCTGGAGGAGTCTGCTTGGATTAGGAATCTCTACGAAGGCAGGACTGAGAATTTCGTGGTGTGTAAGAGCTGCGGGAAGGAGTCAACTAAGACAGATGAGTTTCTTGATCTGCAGCTCATCATCAGAAGCGACTTTGATAATGTAAAAGAGTTAGTATTAACAATAAGCTAAGAAACACAGTTCAAACAGCCTTTTGTTTTAATAGGTTTTAAACGACTCTTTGGAAAAATGCTTGAAACACATTGTCAAAAGTGTAGAACTTAAAGAAGACAATCAGTATTTCTGCGAGGAATGCAACAAAAAGGTAAAGCTAATCATACCACTTGGGAGGCAATGATCTGATGTGAGTTTGTCTGCAGGTTGATGCTACCAAAGGTGTACGATTCAAAACCCTCCCTCCAGTGCTGATGTTATAACTCAACAGGTTCGCTCTGGATTATTCAACCTTCTAAAGGAAGAAAGTATGCGATAAGGTCACCTTCCCTTAAGTGCTCGACATGAATGAGTTCTTCAAGCGATACGAGGATATTGTTATTGAAGATACTTCAAAAGTACATTTTCAAACAAGAGAATAAGAGAAATAAGAAGAAAAACAGCAGCAAGAGTAAAAGGGGATAGATACAGATCAAGGAAAAGATAAACAAATCAGTGACAACAACCCATCCGATACTTTTTGTCCGTTGTTTGAAGATGAGGATGGTCAGAATGAAGGCGCATTGTATGATTTCGCACTGTTTGCTGATTTATCTCCCAAAGAAAAGCAGGAAAAGAGAGTCAAAGTGTAGCTACATCCTGCTCTCTTCACTCGTGCTGATGAAATCCATGATATTGGTAGTGATGAAAATGGAGTAACAGAATTCATTTTAAAACTAATTATTTCAAATGTTTCATACACAATTATGACAATTCTTGTTGTTATTGATAGATTTACTGGGGCACTGACACTAAATAAACGATCTCTTAGGAGAACAGTGCTGCTCTTGATAATATGAGAACAGTTTTATCTGAGCGAGAGGCTGAGAGAAAACAAGAAATAATTACTGAGAACATTGCTGTGAATGAACGATGTCAAGGCTAAGTAACTCAGCTGCTCAATGACAATGGGCCTTATGTGTATGAGCTCTTTGCGGTGAACATCCACTCAGGCGGTGCTCTTGGCGGGCATTATTTCTCATACATCAAGTCCTTTGAGAACAACTAATGGTACAATTTCAACGATTCTTCGGTTAGTCTCCTCAAAGCCTCAGCTCTCGAAAGTGTCTTTGGCATACAAGATCCAAGAAATTACTCTTCTAATACATCAGCATATATGCTCATGTATATTCAGGTGGGTAAAGACGGCATCGATAGTAACTAAGGGTAAGAAGCATAACAAAACTAGCCTCCCAAGATCCCCAACGAAATTATTGAATTCCTGGAAAAAGAAGCGATTTTAGAGTACAAGAAGAGGGAAGAAAAGAAGCGCTTAGAGGAAGAACGCGCTAGATAAGTAGAGCTCAGAGTGTTTCTCAATGATGATACTTGCAGCAGCTTTTCGTTTGACAAGAACAAGTGTACTTTGGAGGATGTTAAAGAAAGTGTAAAGCAGAAATGGAACATTAAACAAGAAGATGCGCTTTGGAGGATCAGAGCCTACAAGAAATACGACTTAATGCCTGGGGAGACATACACTGGGAAGGAATTGCTGCCTCTTTCAGAACTGCTAGACTTAACTAGTTCTAAGCATGATTTCATTGTCGAATTCAGAGAAACCATCTAATAGAGCTTCTAAGAATACGATCCCTTGAATGTTCAAGTCCTTGTGTACTTATGGGATCAGTCACTGGCTGAAGAATCCTCAAATTAGACGAAAACAGCAATGCAAACACCAATTAAGTAACTCAAATAGATAATATGTGAGCTGAGTGCTAGAAGCATGGAATTGTATCTTGGAAGAATTATTCAAAATATGTATTTTGAACATTAGGATCTTGATCAAAGAGAGTGACACCCTCGAGCGTCTTGTCAGCCTCGTAGCGCAAAAGATCAACAATGCCACGCCTGAAGATATCATGTAATAAAACTAAAATAACTATTCAAAAAAAGGTGTTAAAATGAACATAAACTGTTGATTATTGCAGATTAATGAAGAAGAGTAACAGAACAGCTAATTTCACTGTGATGACATTGAATTCTAGTTAGACTAGCATGGGTTGCACCTTGCATTAACTGGATATCTCTAACAACAGTAATCTGTATGTTGAGACAGTCTAGCAGCAAATCGAATTCAAAGAGAAATAGATGCAACTAGCTATGCAAAATGAAGACAATCACATCGAATAAGAATTACATTAGATTATGGAAGAAGAACAAGCTTAAGGATCTAACTAAAATAGTAAAAGCAATCCATCGTTTTCATTCGATAGATCTTCTCCTTAAACTTCTTAATCCTCATCGCTTTGGGAGGAATATCTCATTCGTGAATGTCATTTATGCAAGATCGTGTTCAACCATCCGACAACTTCAGCAAAGCGAGAAGCAACTGATTTCAACCAAGAGATATTCGTCGATAATCGATGCGCTCTCCGCTATGTGAAGAATACCATCGCTAAAAAGATTGGATTATCCGTCGATGAGTTCATAATCAAAAAATCATCCTTGCACAACTCCGAAGAACTCAAGGATCTCTCGGTGCAACTCATGCACATTGGGATTCTCAACAGAGGTACTTTATTCATTTCACTAGGAACACCTCAAGCGATAGACGAGTTCTTGATTGAATACCGCTTGTGTTCGTTGTCGAACGACAATCAAAATGGACTCAGTGGACTCTATGATTCTGAACTTCTAGCAAGAATCAAAACTAGCACATCTGAAACAGTTCTTGAACTTAAACAAAAGATGATCGATGTTCTATTGAAAGAAAAGAACATAACAGTGCAATCAGCCAAGTGCATTCGGCTGCGAGAGAGATTTGTCGATTACAAGAATATCATGCGGAACAACAAGAAGCTTAAAGACTATTCTCTTTATGACAAGAAAGTCATCGGGGTGACTGTCTTAGACCACGAAGAAGACTTAGAACACGATGAACTGTTGCTATGCTTGAAGTTCTGGGACTCAAACACGAAGTAACTATCCTAATCAAGAGAAGTCCCTGTGAAGATGAACTGGGATATCAGTGAGCTAGTCTAGAAGGCAGCGAAGTTGGTTGGGATGAATGCATTGCATGCTGAGATTTATCTAGTGTAACAGAATAAAGTCATTTCGTTAGAAGCTATTGCTTATGATTTATCAAAATGGAAGTCCATTTAAGATTCTTTTCCTCTTTTGCTTGCTCCTTGGTTCCTTACAAGAGATGGAGAGCTGTTGATGTAATATTATTGTGGGTCGTCGTCTATTAGGGGAAATTTTAATTTGAGTGATTTGACAATAGAGTGAGGAATAAAATGGAGTTCAGCGAATCAAGGCATGAGATCTAAGAGTTCTTGAGTGTTACTTTTGGGGAATCAGTTGGGAATTCAAGAAGCAGTCTCAAATACTCTGATCCAACAGGCTAGGCATCTAAGGGGATATTTAAACCTGCCTATAATGCTTAGGAATCTGCACTCAAAATCAACTTGAAAAGGTAAAATTATTAGATTGATTGGCTTAAGGTGAATGTTTGATGATTGATTGGTTAAAAGAGAAGAGAAAAAACCTGATGAAAAGAAGCAATTAAATGCGGAAACTGATAAGCCTAGTAATGCTAACAATGAAGAATAGAAAGAAGGAACAGAGGTAAATGAAGGACAGTCGAATTAACAGAAATGTGAGAATTCAACTAGCATCAAACAAGAAGAAGAAAGCTAGGGAACAGTCTAGCAAGGAATGGAGAAAGGATAAGGGACAATAACTGAGGCAACAGCTGAAAATACTGATGGATCTTAGGGAATAAGTTCATACCCTTCGACTAAAGAGCATACACAAGAAATAGGACAAAATGACATAGAAAACAACGACCCAAGGAAAAAGAAAGTAAGATTCAATGAAGATTATTCAAACTATGCAGAGGGCTGCGATGAAGATGAAGAAGATAGAATGCTGCAAGAGATTCTACTCGCCTCCCTTTAGGAGTTCAACAGCAACAAGAATCAATGAATGTTATTATCAAAAGAGAAGTTATGTATCTCTTCTGTCTGTGTGTATGTGCTTTTTAGGAGTGGTTCAGATGATCGAATATCTTTGATCTTATTCAACTACGGGGTTCGGTTATGTTGATTTACTCCGTAAGGATGTTATTGAGCTTCTAGTTTTCAGTTAGGACATGGTTGAGCTTACTTTCTAAATTTGTAACCAAATGGATTGAAGATCCAGCAGTTTTTTAGACCACTTTAGCACTTCTCGATGAGGAAGTTGATGATAGTGTTTCCCCTGCTGGTTAAGCTGGCTCAGTACTATTACGATTCTGACTATTATTATCAAAAAGGGAAAAA
>Ga0302285_10001717_pt1 | contig 12255 bp, 5 predicted proteins | sample III_Fen_E2_2_FD_200455 | JGI IMG/M metagenome (GOLD analysis project Ga0302285, IMG submission 200455) | Peat permafrost microbial communities from Stordalen Mire near Abisko, Sweden - III_Fen_E2_2 | ecosystem: Environmental > Terrestrial > Soil > Wetlands > Permafrost | place: Sweden: Abisko...
GAGTTACCAGTAGCTGCACTCTCTGCTCTTTCGAAGGATTTAGATTGCTAGCAAATCTTGAGTGCGAGAAGATATCTCATTGTGCTGTATCAAATGGGATAAACATGTGTATCATCTGTGAAATTAATTATATTGCCGAAATCAATGGAATTTGCACTGCAATACTAGAGAAAATCGAAAATTGTGAGGTTTATGCTTTTGGATAAACTGCAGCAGTAAGCTGCTCAAAGTGTTCTAATTTTTACTATCTATCAGAGCAGCTAGGAAGACTTACTTGCACTCAAATGAAATAATCCTAAACTCGGAATTGTTTTCAAAGCAATGGGATATTACCAAGATGTGAGGTCTGCTAAAAAGGAATGAGCCCAAAGGAAAAGATTGATATTAATAGTAATTTTGCTTGTTATTCAACCAAGCGATTTTATTCAGGGCCCAACATTGGGTGCTCTTTGCAATAATATTATGGAGGTTGCTTGGAGTGCTTCGATTCTTTTTACTTGGATAAGAATGGGCTATGCATTCCCAAAATCGAGTCCAAATGCATCTCCTACGATCTTTCAAGTGATAACTGCTTGATTTGCAAAAGCGGATGGATGCTAAGAGAACTCAATGGAAGTTCAATCTGCTTTAGACTTGGCAAGGAGTAGCGAGTTGAGAACTGTGCCGAATATCAGGCAAACACAAATAAATGTAGAAAATGCAGAAAAGACCTTCCTCAGCAAGATGTGATTGAATTCTTCTTGGATGAGGAGACCAACACCTGTGAGTATGTCTTGGATCTCATGTGCAGGCAGGCTAGTAAAACCCAGGACAAGATAGAATGCACTCAGAAATACATACCCAACTGCGAGATTTATGGCAGAGTAGATAACGGGCTATAAATATGCAGCAAGTGCTCGAATAGCTTTTATTCAGAAACCCACGGTTCTTGTGCAAAATCAGCTGAAGTATCTCACTGCCTAGTCTACAGCTAAACCGAGAATGCCAGATGCTTATTGTGTCAAAATCTGCATTTTATGAGCTCACTTAATGGAACCTGTCTACCTATTTCTCGATCAAATTGCAAGCTCTCCTCTAAAGACAAAGATGCTTGTGAGATCTGCAATGACTAGTAAACTACAGCTTTTAATATTACAATTTTTTACTGACAATAATATTTTTGATAAAACAGGTTTACACTCGAAGATGGGAGCAGAGATTGCATCAAATCAACTATTCCAAACTGCTATCTTCTTTAATAGAGGACAATTGGTTCCCTAAATGAATGCACGAAAACAATCTGTTTGAAATGCATCCATAACTTCGCAGTGGTTAGTTCTGGAAATGCCTGCAAGCTCAGCGAAGAAGATCCAAACTGCTTGAAGCCTCAAAGGAACAATATCCAGCAATGTTAGATTTGCAAGGAAGGTTATCTGTTGAACAATCAAGGCGATTGCATACCATTACCCAATTAATCATTCATCATTGACAATTGTGTTGAATACAGCAAAGACTCTAATGCTGACTACTACTATTGTCAGACATGCTAAGCAAACTATGCATTAGATAACTAATCAAATTGCCTTCCGTAAGATTCAGATTCAAATCTCGAGTCTCCAGATGAAATCCAGCCTAAATAAAATTAGGAAGGAGGCAACAGTATCTATCTTTATCTCTTTCTGGGCATTCTGCTGTTAGCTTTTTTAGTTGTCTTTGTATTATCCCATTTCCAGAAGAAACTCAAAAGCACATAGAAAAGGCACGAACTGGAAGAAGAATCATCTTACGTGATAGCACAAATTCAAATGGAAGCAACTTTCTAAATCCAACAACAACATCAAGAAAATCAATATCTCGACAATCTAGATAATCCCAATCTCTGAAATTGCTAACCAATCAAACTACATCTTCTAAGTTTCAACATCAAATCATAGATCATCAGTTTCTCCCTTTCTTTATTTTAAAGAGATAACCTCTCCCAAGCCAACGAATCATAATAGATTCTAAGTTAAACACTTTTCAATAGGGCTAGACCGTCTCCCTTCTTTTCTAATGAAACTTAATACAATCTGTATTCCTCTCTATCTCTAACGTGCATTATTATTCTTTAATTATTTCAAATTCTATCTCCTTCTAATAAGAAAAATAATCTCAAAACATCATTCTTAGTTTTCACAAATGCAACTCCATAACTTACACAATCTCAATACATCAACCCCTCCCTCACCCCCACATTTTCTTTTTAATCTACCTAAGATGTAGCTAATCAGTGCTACTCATGAAAGAAAATTTGACAAACTTACAATCAAATAAAGAGTTCCTCAGTAATAAAGGAATTCCCTAAACTCTTTGTAACTTTACCATTAAAATATCCCCCTTCTAAAGAAGCTCCTTCTGTAAGTTTAATAACTTCAACTCCCCAAAGCAGTTACCCTTCATTTTCCTTCTTTTGACTGTATTCGTTAGATGTGTTCATTTATTAGTAATATTTCAGTTAATTTTTTAAAGAAAATATAAATATTTCAAAATGGGTTAAGCAATAATAGTCAAGAGATCAAGGAGATTTTCTTTATACATCCCACTATTAAAAATTAAGATTTTTATCAATTAAATTTAGATTATCTCCTTTTCAAAACTCATCAGAAACAGACTGTATTAAATCGCATAGACTCCACTCGTTTTGGGGATATTCCAGTTTTATCATTTAGAAATATCTGTCTCATATCCCAGCGTAATTCTCAGAATGCTTGTCTTCTCATGTCCCTTTTCAGTGTTTTTATTTATTCTTTGCTAAGAAAGATTACCATTATTTGAAATGAAAAAGAGACCTAATATTTATTTCACTCTTCAAATGGAGTATCAGAACTACTGCCAATAACTCGACAATTAAATTGCATTTATTTTCCAACTGAAACATCTTCTTCATCTTCTCGTTCCCTTCCTTCTTCATCTTAATTACCTTCTTGGTTTATCATGAAAGACACTCTCAACGATTTCTACAGTATCCACCTTCGCCTAAGTAAAAAAACAACTCCAAGCAAGCTTACCGAAATCATGAGCCACATCAAAACCGTCTCAGTAATTGATAAACTCTTAGTCTACTCTTCTTTCTTCTTTCCTTTGTTGTTACTTAGCTATTTATCATGCTATTCCTACCTCTGCTGAATATTGGAATCTGGATCAAGCGGTTGACACTTGAAATTAATGTCTAAATTGTAATTATCTTGGCATTTTCTGCATTTGATGTCTTCAGCTTTGGATGTGGTATCATAATCTAAACAATTAGATATTTCGCATGTCGAGTGCCTTAAGGGAATGCAGATTTATTCGAAATTCAAAAAATAATCTTCTTTGCAGCTTGAACATGCATTATCTAAGTTTCTTGTCTTGCAATTTTCATCGAATAAATCAAATACACATTTTTTTCCGTTTTCGACTATCTTAAAGTTGTGTCGACACTCCAGACAAATCTCTGAGACTTACATTCGCAAGGCCTTTAAGCAACTTGGGATAGAACTTTCAAAGCAATCCCCTGTTTTGCTATCTACGGTCAAGCTGTCAAAAATAAAAAATGTCATTAATATTTAGAACTTAACTCAAATATTCAATGAATCTTACTTTCCTTGACATTTTTGACAGTAATTTCTACTTGGATCTCCAATACTGCAATTTATGTGAGAAATCTCATGGCAGTGAAATTTATCATAAAGATAGTAGAGGCTTTCACATAGTTCGCATGTATTTGGTTTTTCCTAGCTATACAGCTAGCAGTTTAGGATTGGATTGTGTTTAATACATTGGATTTGGTCCTTCAAATAATACCCATTTTGGCAGCGAGCACACTGCGAAGCAAACATTTCGTTTTGTTTATTCTGACTGCTATTGTATTCATCACAATAAGCAATATACTACTGAACACATGCATTTCTCTCAGGATCTACTTCTCTGCACATAAGATGCAATACATCCTCGCAAATATTTGCTTCTTCATTTAGCCTAAACTCTACAACATCTTATTTCAATCTCTTCCTGCAGGATTTGCATTTATTCGAATTCGGGTAGTACTCCCCACAGTTTCTGACTTCTTCATATGGCTCTAACATCATACAGATCTTCATATCCTATCCTCCATCATGTATTTCCATGAACTTATATCCATCTCTGCATCTAACACATTCATCCTTTTTTGGATCGAAAATCAAGCATTTCGAGAATATTCTTCTTGGCTGGCAATTTCTTTCTTCATCTAAATAGAATCCCTCAAAGCACTGCCAGCATTTATTCTCAAACGACAGAATAGCACATCCTGGATTCAGTAGCTTCATCTTAGTTTTGCTGACAACACAAAAAGTTTTCTTGGCATCATAATCAAGTTTAGGAAAAAGCTGCTATCTGCAGACAATGCAAAACCTGAGATTTCTGTCGTAAAGAAGGCAATTACTTGAATCTAACTACTGCTCTGGCAAAGCTGATTGATTGCCGTATTGTACACATTCTTGAAAATCATGTACAATAAAAGAGTTAGCGCATTAGATACACCCTTACCCTGGCATTTCAAAGTGATTCTCTTAAATATTCTACTGACTCAAACTATAAAAATAGTGTTTAATATTATTATTCACTTGGTAGCCGTAACCATTTCGATTCTCTTCTTTGTCGCTTTCTGAGAGGATCAGTACATCAGGAAATGGGGGAAATTTTTCGTTTGAGTAAATCTCGCAGTTTTCAATGGTTGCTATGATCTCTTCGCAGATTCCTTGGACACTGACTATATGGTGTTTTTCGCAGAGAACACATGTGTCAAGTCCGTTGGAAATGAGGCAGTTAAGGGTTTTTAAGCATTTTCCTTGCTGACTCAAGAAGAACCCCTTGAAGGAACACCTGGTGCATTCGTTAGAGATTCCGTTAGTTTTTATGCAATTAGAGGAATCAGGTATCTGAAGGCATATTCCTTAAGATAAGTAATAGAGTTTCTTGCATTTTATGCATTCATTGTGTTAATCGAATTCCAAGCAATTCTATTTATCTAAATCTGCTAGAATACACATGGAGTCTTTTTGAATAAACCCTTTAACGCACTCAAAGCATTATTCACTGATTCCATCACTTTCTTGGCAGTGGATAATACGCTAACATTTATCTGCGATTTCTGTGTTTTTACTGGAATAATACTGTGATTTTCTTCTAAATTTGTTTTTTTAGTCTCTTTTTGCAAGCCAATACCCTTTGGAGCATCGAAAACAAGTTGCCTCAAATTATTCCTCGCAATTATCGATTGCAATACAAACACCATCTTTCAAGAATAAAGAGTCCACACACTGCAAACATACTTTATTATCTTTAGATAGTGTTAAGCAATTTTCTATTTGCTAGCATTGTCCACTCTCCATAAGAGCATAGCGTACTGAGCATTGCTTGCAGGTTCTTCCATCAGATATCATATCTAAGCAGTTTGGAATGGTGATTGGGACACATAAAAAATGCTGAGTTAGATTGAACGAAATGAATAATCTCAAAAAATACCCTGACTCACAACGTATGCAATTGGAATAATCAAGTTCCTCAAGTTCGCAGTGTGGAATTTTCTGATGTTAGCATGTGTTTTCCTAGACCACAATATCAAAAGAATTAATGATTAAATTAACAAGAAAGAATAATGCACAATTACTGGAGGTTAATAATTCCTTATTATATTTGCTTTTAGAGTTATTTTTCTTACTTCGAAATTGATTTTGGAGTATCCTTCTTTGCATTTTAAGCATTTAGGTGATTGTTGATCTGGAATCTAGCAGTTCCGAATACTGCAATGAAAGGAGCCAATGTATTCTGGAATAATAAGTCCATGGCTGCAAACACTGCAATTATTGATTATTCCATCCGATATCATGCAATCAGGATCTGAAATAAGCAGGCATAGGGATTAATATTTATAATATAAGTTCTAGCATTTCAAGCATTCATTATCCTTCATAATTAAGCAAAAGGGTATTGTGAACTCCTTTGGAAGCTCGCAGATTTAAATTCTGTTCATGCTATCTAACTTTTCAATAAAGACATATCCCTTTTCGCAAAGCAGACATATATCATTTTAGGTGTCACTCGCTGCACAGTTCGGAATACTCACTGGCTTGCAGATACCATTTGAATCAGGATAATACAGATTCTAGCAAGTTTCACAAGATAATTTGCCTTCTGTTTCTTTTAATTAGAAACATTTTCGAGATATTTCAGGATCGACTTCATTAAGCGAGTAGCATTTAATTCTCGCCGCTAGCCCAGTCGATCCATCTGGTAGCTAACAATTCCTGCAAAACTCAAGGATTTAGTTTGTTTCGCAATCATTGTTTTCAGTATGGTGAGGTTTCCCCTACTCGTCAATAAAGCTATTCAACTCTGATCCTTGAAAACACCAATCATGAATTCCATCTGTCAGTTGGCAATATTAGGATGAATAGCAGCTACCACTCGTCAAAAAATACCCAGTCACACATTCTAGACATTCATTCTTCATTGGGTGCAGTTTATAGCAAAAATAATAGTTTTCAAAGGAATATTTTGCACAAAACTAACTAGTCTCAGAGATTTTGTAGTATGACTTACTGATGCATTCTCCATTTTCGAATAGTACATAGGGGTTGCAGATATTTTATTCGTTCTTGGAATGACCACGGAGACATATGGTACATTCGTTATTCACACCATCAGAGATATAGCATTCATTATAATCAGTGATTTTCTCGCATTCTATATCAGTCTTCAGAAAAAACAGATTTCTACATTTCTCACATTTTCTTTGAATGCCTAGACTGCTTAGACAATAACTGATCTCGACATAAGCGCAAACTTTGTTTTGATCTATGAAATACAAAGACATGCACTTCTCGCAGATTTCGAAGATCCCAGAACTGGCTAAACAATATAAGGGATTGCTAATATTGATGCATTTCTTAGCTTCCCTGCTATAGTACATTAAGGATATGCATTTGAAGCATTCGCCATTTTTATCAAGAAGGAGACAGTTAATGTCCATTTATTGCAAGCAATTCCCTTGAATGTCAAGGATCATGCCAGCTTTGCACGAAACACAGGTTCCAGGATTAGCAAAGTATTCACAAAAGCCTTTTTTTATTAGTGAAAGATCTTCTATTTCTTAACTAATACTTAGATTACTGGTATTAAAATCATTAAGCTCTTCTTCGTCTTCAAGAATATCTTCAATACTGCATCCTTGGAAGGTATGAATTAAGCCTTTTGCACAGACTTTACATCTTGGAGAATCATTGAATCTTTGTAAGCACTGTTCAGTGGGGTCGACAGTCCAGCGAGGAAGGCATTCAGGGAATTGTGGATTGCTCATATCGAGATAAAAATGATCGTTTTCCAAGCACTCCTCGCAGATATTAGGATTGGAAGCAGATACCTTCGCACATGCTTCGAAAGGAGGTTTAATACAAGCAGTTTTATCTGTGTTGACAATCCTTCCTAACTCGCAGTGTTCACAAAGTAACGGCCCATTACCTGGCTCTGAGTAATACTTCTTACAGAAGGGGATTTGAATGTACACTCCGTAAGTAGTGGGCACTAAGAGAATTGATCGACTTTAAAGCTCCCCGTCTTCTGAGTAATAGCTCAGATATTCATTGGTTAGATTCAACTGAACCCTTGCGCATTTATTATGTGGGTTTAATCTGAATCCTGAATGGCATCGAACGCACTTTTCTTCTGCAAAACAACAAAAGCAAGGTCAAGCAAAAAGCTAATAAAATTCGATTGTTCGTAGAACATTCTCGCTCATTTTTTCACTCACAATTATCATGAATGCAAGATTTAGTTGCTCTTTTTGAATAAATAAATTGGATTAAGAATGCTTACAAGGAATATTCCAAATTTCGCAGTGGGAGCCTTTCGAAAACTACACAAAAGAACTATCTGCAGAAGATTCGAAGAGAGTGAAATCCTCCTTCGGTCTGATGCAAGTCGAGTCGCCTTTGAAGATATCGCATCCGATGATCTCAAGCGGTGTTGGAAAGCAGAGATTTTATTCAAGTTAAAGAGAATATCCGCATTCGCAGTGCATACATTCGCCTAATACAGAGAGCTAGATGCAATTAGCGAATTTTAGTTCAGTTCTTACACAAGAAGATCGAGTTGAAGTTAAAATATACCCTTTTTCACATTGCAAACATAGAAAAGAAGGGTTATTGATACCAGTTGAGTGTTATCTTAAACAATACGGAACCTCGATAGTTAAGAGGGGGTGAAAAAAGGAAAATATTATTGTCAAGTAGATGAAATTCACCTTGGACATTTGATTTCTTTGAAAACAGATTTAATCATCTGATTAATAGAATAGTGTTTGGTTGCAAATCATTATTTAATGGAAAATCCAAATATTACTTTGATGAAATTTTATTCTGAGAAAATATGATTTAAGCTCCTTTAATTAATTATTCTTTTCTGGAAATTGAGAGAAGAAAAGAGGTTAAGCCTCAACAAAGAAATGGAAAAAATGGAGAGTAATAATGTCGTCTTGAACTAAAAATAGAAGCCTTACATGCGGTTGAATGTATTTCACTATCTGAACTAAAATTGCTAATTTTCTTCTTCTTAAAATGCCATGCTACTAACCAAATCTGAACCCTTTTTACATACTTTATCTCAATGAAATGTTGAAAAATAAATAGCAGCAACAAATTATTTAGCACCTATTGATTATTCTTTTCAATTATTAAATCCAAAAAAATTCTTTTTATTTTATTAACTCTTGCCTATTTTAAATCTCCGAGAACACGAAATTCCTATCTTAATTTAAGGAACTTCCAATCTATAATGAATTGTTTTCTGTAATTTAGCATTTTCTAATTGTCTATGAAGTTGATAAAGTGAAGTTACAAGCTTGTTAAATTTAGAAAATGGAAAGCAATGCATGTGTCTCTGCTATGCTTTCTCAACTCTTTTCAACTCAAAGTTATTTCCAATTGAAGTGCTAAGGCTTCCAGATTAATACCAAACACCTACATACAAAAACTTCATGTAGAGCATTTGTATGGTTAGATTGAAATCACCTAAAGGACATTTTTGAATAAGCTTAACTTTACAACTGCATAAGCGCATTGTAATCCAAGTTATCACATCTTGTTAGTACAGACATTTTATAAGCCACTGAGATATTGCATAGTCTGTGTAAGTTTCTAAAGTTATTGTTTTTAGATTTCTTTCATCTAGACTTGCTAGTAATTTACTCAGTATTTGGCAGAAATAGCTGCAATGAATGATTTAAGGTCTCAACATCAAGGTCAATAAGAATCAGAATCATAGTAGTAGTAAATTCTATTACTAAGTGGGAATTCGATCATAAAATACTAAAAGCGAATATATCAAAGCGGCTTCTAAAGTACGAATTAAATTTTTAAAATATTTATTAAATAATAATGAAAAAGCTAATGCTTGAATGAGTAAGTAATCTTATGAGAAAAAGTTATTCGATTTAAATTAAATAAATGATTCAAATACTTTGAAAAGTCATATCAAGATGTTGATGATTGTTGAATTTAGTTACAAAACATAGTAACAAAGAGATGATTAAAGTATCATATTTCTCTTCAGTTGGAAATGCCTAATACTTTCTCAAGAATAGTCAGTTATTTTGGTCTCTCCTCTTCAGAGTATGCCTATCACTTCTCGTAAGTACCTTGTATACAATCACTCTGGCACTGGCTACCAATTCATCTGCTACTCCTACAACTCTGACTAAAGCAACATCTCTGATGTCAACTCTCTCTACTATTTACACCACAACTTATACTACTACTCCAACTACTACTCCTACTACTCCTACTACTACTCCTACTACTACTACTTCTCTGACTACTACTTCTACTACTCCTACAACATTATTAAAAATGATTTAATATTATTTAAAATGAAATAATTAGGTATTTTTTATAATATGAAATATGATGCTTATAACATTTAACTTAAAGAACCTTTTAAGCCGCTTGATTGGAGCTACTCTAACTCTATTATCTTTCATTAGTTACTCCCATTTTCTGTAATATCTTACTTCTTTTCTAGCTGTTGAGTTTTCTCAAAGTTTTTCAATTTATTTTATCTCTTTTGTTTGAATCAGCTCACACTTTTTCTATTTAAAGATTGAAAAAGCATTAATAAGAGTAATTTTTGATGTAACAATCTTAATTAACTAAAAAATTTCCTTTTCAAAAGTTCAAATTAGATTCACCAAATTATAAAAATTTCCATTTCTTTCCCCTGACCTCCAGAACAGAATATCTGATCAATCCAAAGAGTACCAAAAGAACAACAGAAGATTAAATCAAGATTTGTTTAAAAAGCTTAGTGAAACTTTAACATTCAAAACACAGCCAGACAAATGAAGAACTTAGACCTCTCCTTGGATAGTGCGGCTTTCCTAAAGAAGATAGCTGAATGAATCTTTTTGCTTAAATATGATTTTCAAAATAAACATATCTTTAGATTTAATCAGCTTATTGAAGCTATCTAAATATGTCTGATGACAAAAATTCAAACTAATCTTCTTTCAAAGGAATCTAAATGCAACGCAAACTGTCAGCTTGTTAATAATAAATTTTCCTAGTATCATTTTGACATATCGGAATGATGATTTGTAGTTTTTAGGGTTTTGAGAATAATCCCAAAGAAAGCAAGAAGCATGTATGACAATGTGTATTTTCTTACAAACCAAATCATTTTTCTTGAAACTATACTTAATTAATCAAATGAAAAGAATCGAAAAAATCTGTGAATAGCAAAGAACACTGAAAGGCGGAAATTAATTTATTTACATTAGTGGAATCAAGAAAAGAATCAAAACAGCATTTCGAGAAAGCTTAAAATCAATTTATTTACTTTTAGCTAAAGTCAGCCAAAAAAGAGATTCTCTAAACATTAAGTATTCTTTTAAAATCATAAATCAAATTGAGAAATACCTCTCAAATAATAAGCATAACTGCTCACTTACAAAATATTCTTTTTATTTTCATTTTTTTTCCAAATCTCCCTAGTTCCTGCTACAATAATTCAACATTGTAACTGAACCTACAGAATTTGAGATACTTAAGAAGAAATTAATAGGTCAATCATCATAAAAAAAAAGGATAACAAACTTGGATTACATATGAATTTGTTTTTAAAGAAAAATTTGAGATAACATAGATAAAATCAAAATATGCATGGAAAACAAGACAGAACCTTCTGGATAAAAACGAAAGAAAATTGAAAGAAAACAACTGATCAAAATTACAGTGTTATTGGAAAGTGAAAAACTGACTGTTTAGCATGTAGTGTGAAGGATAAATTCAGATAAAGAACTTTAGAATATTATGAATTCCGTTTTAATTGTGAGGAGCAATCGCTAGAATATTGAATAGTCATCCAAAAATAACAGCAGCAGCATTCTTGCACTCTTTTTTTCAGAGAAATAAAGGACAAGAAAGAGGTATGTTTTTTTAAAATTCTTTATTAAAACATAAATAATACTTGATTTAGCGGGAAGAGAAGGAGAAAGAGAGGCTTATTGAAGCTAAAAAGAAATCTGCTTTTATTAATTTCTCAAATTAAGCTAATACAACATGCTACTTTTGGAAACCGATAACTTTAAAATCATACCCCAAGATTATTTAATCATCGTTCTAACAAAACAATGCATTATAACAATCTGGCAAACAGACCAAGAATTTTTTTCTGAAAATGAGAGCACTCTCTGAAAAAAATGCAAGTGAAACCAACATTTGCAGCTTTAGACTATTGTCTATAAAGAAGTTTCTAGTCTTGATGAAAATCTAGTAGGCAGAATATTCTGAAATCAGCTACATGACAAATGGGCCTTTCGCACTTGTGCTCAAAGCTAAAAAGAATGGAATAGCAGAAGTAGCCTTGAAAGTACTTTAATGCATTGATCGCACATATTGCTAGATCTAAGCCATGGAAAGGGAATATGCCATGCGCAAATAACTTCCTTCAAGTGACTACTTTATGGCTATTTAGAATTAATTCTTCCTCACAGAAATGGATGAAAGTCCTGAATAAAACTAAAGTGGGAATTCAAATATTGCTAGGAAGGTCTATTTTGTGCAGGAGATGGAGATGTGCCAAGGAAACTTACATGATTTCATTGAGCAGTTATCAAAGAAAAATAAGAATCCTCCGATTGATAGCTTTAAGGAATTATTAGCGATTCAAATGCTTGATGCTATGAACCTACTACATGAAAGATAAATAGCCCACGGAGATATAAAA
>Ga0302285_10001718_pt1 | contig 12255 bp, 3 predicted proteins | sample III_Fen_E2_2_FD_200455 | JGI IMG/M metagenome (GOLD analysis project Ga0302285, IMG submission 200455) | Peat permafrost microbial communities from Stordalen Mire near Abisko, Sweden - III_Fen_E2_2 | ecosystem: Environmental > Terrestrial > Soil > Wetlands > Permafrost | place: Sweden: Abisko...
AAAGTGAATTGGATAGACTACGTGCTTAATCGAATCCACAAGCCAATAGCACTGAATTTATTTAGAAGCTAGAATCTGAGAATTAATCCCTGAGAAACCAGCTTTACTCTGCTTCCTAAATCAATATTTCATCAAATCAATCAGCTATTCTGCGCTTAGAGGAAAAATTAAAGGAATCCTAAGCCACTTTGGAAAGAGAAAGACTAGCGAATGAGAGTAGCAAGTAGAATTTTCAAAGGATAATTGCAGAACTTTAGTAAAACCAGCAAAGTTTATCGAATTCGCAGCAGTATCAGGAAGAGCTTTACAATTTAACTCAGCAGTTGAAGATCAAAAACCAAGATGCAGTGGATCTAGCAGGGTTAGGAGATAATCTTCGCAGCTAATTACTGCAAAAAGATGAATTGATTCAGAGTCTAAATTATAAGATCTAGCAAAGCGAGCAATACCGTGTCGAAATCGAGAATCTAAGAAACTAGCTTAGTTCTATTAGAGGCTAATATGAAACTGAATTGCAAAGTCTTCGAGAAAAAAACACTAATGCTATGGTAGTTTTAGTCGAAACTCAAGCAGCTTTAGAATCAGCTAGTTAGAATCTCATTTCGTTCAATTAGCAATGCAATCTGCTAGAGGATGACAATAGAGTTCTTGCCTAAAAGTGTCATGAATACTAAAATGCTCTGATTGACAAGGAGAACATCGAAAGAGAAATACACGGATTGACTCATACTCTTGAAGCTTTGAGTAATTCCTCCAAAGAAAAAGACAGAAGAGTGGAGTTACTTATTAGGTAAATTGAAGAATATGAGTTTAAGCTTAAGTAATCAGCTGAGAAGGATGCGAAAAACCAGCAGCTAAACATATTAATCAGTGAAAAAGATTCGAGAATCTAATAGTTTTTGCTGTAGTAGAATGAGCTGAATTAATAAATTCAGAATCTGCATACGCAATTAGATCAGAAGGATAAAGCAATCCAGCTGCTAACGAAGTAGCTGAATGATAGAGAATCAATTGAGTTATTGCAAAAATAACTTAGAGACGCATAATCTGTGATTTAGAATCAGTAGAGCTAATTAAGAGATGTCGATAACCTCAGAAGGTAAATCGAAGGGCTTAGAGGAACTATTTCAGAGAAAGAAGCAGAAATTGGCAATCTATCAAGACAATTAAGGGAATTAGATGGTATTAGGAGACAAGCTGATTCAGATAGAGCTCTTATACAAGAGAAGGAGCAAAGAATTTAAATGCTTCTTAGATAAGTCAGTGATAGCGAATATACTATCAGAAATCTCTAAGCTGAGAACGCAGATCTCAAAGCATCTTTGAATAATCTCAGCAGCCGTAACTCTAATAATCCAGAGCTACTTTAGACGATTGTTCTCTTGCAGTCATCCTTAGAAGCGCAGACAGCTAGGACAAAGTAGCTCGAGCTCTAACCAAGAGTAGACGAAGCTGCTGCTAGTAGAGAATATGCACTTCAATCTTAGCTGAACTAAATCAAAAGTCAATATGACTACGCATAGAGCTCAACGATCTAAATCAACAGAGAGAATGACTATCTCAAAGATTAACTTCAATAGAAAGATGGTGAGTTGAACTATCTTAAACAGCAATAGCAATCAGCATAGTAAACAAGATTTTGAATTAACTCTTTTACTGTTTTGACTGACAAAAAACATTTTTAAACTCCATAAAAGTATGAGAGAAGACGATGTTAAGCGAGCAGGAAGAAATACAAACTAGAATGAGCAAGTCAAGATTGAACTTCTCTAATAGCTAGAGTAATTAAACAAATAATCACACACAGCATTGTTATTTTCAGTTTTTATGGATTCCAATGGGAAAGCACCTTGAAAATAACTTGTGTCATGCTGTTAAAATAATCGATAAGAGGTTACCTTAATTTATTATTTATTTTTGCACAGAGAATAAGATAGAACAATTAAGGATTTGAAGCTTCGTTTAGAATCGTATGTTGATAAAAACTCTGAACTCGCTACGAGAATGGAAATCTTGCAGACATCATCGATTACGCCACAGCGATAATCCGAGAGAAATGACGTCAACTACTATGTCTTAAGCCAGTAAAAATTAAATGAATATATTCCGTATGGTGAAGCATTGAATTAAAACTAATGATTTAAATTTATTAGATCGAAGGAGGAGATGCTTAACAAGTACAAAAAGGAAAATATTCTCCTTCAAAAGCAGCTCGAAGAACTCTAAAGACACCTCTAGTAAACAAGAAAAATTATTTTAAAAAAGTTTTGAAATCACAAAAGCTCAAAATGGGACTAATATGTTTGTTTCTTTGTTTTTTCATTACAGGTTCAATCAGGATCAGTACAAGCAAGCAAATCAATAGTAAATAAAACCAAGAATAAGATTTGGGAGTCTCATGATTTCGATTGATATTGTTAAACTAACATATTGTCTAATGTTTTAATTTAGGAAAGGATGGGGATGCAGGTGAGATAGAGCAGTAGGTAGGTATGAATCAGTTTGTTGAATCAACGAGCAAGAGGAACTTCAGATGAAAAGAGATTTATTTTTTACATATTATTCTTAAAACATTCATATTGAAAGAAATTTTGAATCTTTAATAAATTATGTTGAAGATAATTAGATTCAAGATATTTTTAGGAAAGCAATAATACTTTGAAAATACGTATTATGCTTTTAGAAATTTTTTTTTTATGCGAATTATTGGTATAAATATTTTAATCTACATGCAAGTAGGAGCTATTTTAAAGCAATAAACATAAAGAAGACGTTGTTTTAGGTAGATTGCTTGCTGACTGGCTTTTGAAATAGAAGAGTCATTCAATTTGAAGTAGATAAGTAAACAAATAATAGCATTTAATTTTTCACTTCATCATGGCGATTGTAATAGCGAGGACTAGCTATTTTAGGGAAGACTTTTGAATTGCTATAAAAGTGCTATTAACATACAGAAATTATAAGAAGAAAAAATTCAAGTTTACCACTTGAGAAACGCAGAAAAGAAAGAGAGAGAGAGTGAACGAAATAAAATAAAAATAAATTCTTAAATAAATAGAAACGCAATCAAGAAGGATCTTTTTTATCAAAAGAAAGTAAAAGAGACACACACATACATAAATATCATGAATCACTCCATGGCTTAGCAGCTAGCGAATCGCTCTAATGTATTTGACAAGAGTGAATTCTTCAATAGTTCAAATCAAAATGGAATCCCCTTCAACAGCAACAACAACGGGAATCTTGCATAATCCAATGTGGCACAGACACCCTATGCAATCAGAGAAATGCATTAAGAATATACCAAAGATTCTACTATCGTCAAGCTCATCACTTCCAATGCTCCTGGTTCCGTCACATAAGTTAGTCCAAGCAGGATCCCTGTCCTAGGAAACAGTAACAATGTTGGCAGACCATTGCAGTATACTCCTCCTAGAAGCAATATGATAGCTTATAGATCAAGTGAATCACCAAACAGATACGTCACTGAATAAGTATCGCCTGGCAGGACAGTACTTTACAACCAGAGATAGATTCCCTTGACAGTTGTGAAAGAGCAGATTCCCGTGTACATTATTGAGTAGCAGAGATAGCCAGTTCAAGTCTAGGAGAGAATCCGAGAGGTTGAGAAGCCATTCTTCATTGAGAAGATCATCTAAGTCCCTGGAGAGAATAGTGAGAGAGTTAAATTCTTAGAAGAGAGGATTTCCCAGTAAAACAAACAAATAAAGATGATTAAGAAATGACATGGGGAGGTTTTATTTCTTCTGATCTGGGTGGATTTGTCCAGTCAAAATAAATTAAATTTGAAATTATCTTCTTTCATTTGGGTAGAATGCTGCTGTGGATTTTTTGTTTTTTTATTTCTGAAAAATAAATAAATTTATTTTTGCTAGATTGGAAGGTGCAAATCGTGATCTCTCTAATGAGAACGAGATAGTCAAGCATGCCCACAATAATGCAGTCTAAGTCAATCAGTAATCGACATACGATGCTGATAAGGATAGATAGATCTAAGAGTTACAATATGAAATATAAAGACTGCAAAATGAAAACAGATCGTTGATGGAATCTTAGAATAATAACAATAACTCTAGTAGCAATGAGGTTTATAGAATCCAGATTGAAACGAATTCAAGAATTGCTGAAATCAAAGCAGACAATGAACGAAAAATTAATGAAATTTTAGCTAAAAATTAAGAGTTGAATTTGATCATTTCACAGCAAGCAAATGAGATAAAATTACTGAGGCAACAAGGCGAGTAGAGGAACGAATATCGCTCGAAGGAAGACTAAGATAAGATAATACTTCTGACAACTGAAATAGAGAGACTTACAACGCAGATCAGGTATGGAATATATTAATAATTATTTGTGAAAAGGCAATATAACTTTGAAAATAGGTTGATTCGAGAACAAAATGATGGAGAAATTATCAAATTGTAAGACTAATTGAATCAGAGACTCAGAGAATGTGAAGATCTCAGACAGAAATTATCTAAGATTCCTGAATACGAGCAGAAGATTGTGCTTATCACAGCTGAGAATGAGAGGCTAAGAACAAACTAAGGCGATCCTCTCAGAATGAGTCAGCTAGAAGGAAGAATTAGAGACTTAGAAGCTCAAGCTTAGTCGAAGGAAAAGCAACTGAATGAATGGAGGACACGCGTTATCGACATGGAGTAGTAGATTGTGAAGTACAAGCAATATGAAGCAAAGTTGATGGAATGCGAGACAGTGAATCTGCAACTGAGAAAGAAAGTGGAAGAACTGCTCGTCGCTAACCGTAGAATCGCCGAAGTTGAGAGTCTACTCAGAGAAAAGAATTAGCTTGAAGAGCACGTCCAGTATTTGAATGGGTAGGTTGAAACCTGGCAGAGAAAATGCGGGTAGTATGAGTCGGATATTCAGGTCTTGTAGCGACGACTTGCTGATGCAGAGAATTCCCAAGGAAGATACGCTGCACAAGAAGCTAAAATCCATGAATTGCTTGAGCAAACAACTAAATTAAATTTGTTGTTAGCTTCCAAAGAGCAAGAAATCCAACGCTTAAAGGCTGATAATACCTAATTGAGTTTGAGAATAACCTAAATGAACGCAAGTTAAGATGAAATCAGAAGGTTAAACGATGTGATCCAGCAGAAGTAGCGTGATATTGATGATCTCCTCAGGAAGTTACGAGAAGCCGAATAAGCAAATGCAAGGTATCAAGGTATTGATGCGAAAATACTGCAATATGAGTAGTAAATCGCTGCTATGAAGCGAGAAATCGATGAATTGAACGCTAGAGTCAACGAAGAAGGTGTCAAGCGAAGCTAGAAGAATAATGAGACCGATAGAATTCAACGAGAAAAGGCTGCCTTGGAGGAGAAGCTGAATAGTGCTCTAAGACAAATTGATCTGATGGGAAATCAAATTCGCAATTCTGAACAAGAATTGAACAATTTAAGAAAGAGAATCTTAGAACTCGAAAATGCCGCATTGACTGTGAAATCACTTGAGACTCGTCTTCTATCGTTTGAGTAGCAGAACTAGCGACTCACAGACTTGCTGAGACAACGAGATGAAGAAATTAAGGGACTCAAGATTCAAGTTAATCAATTAACTATCAATATACAGTAAGCTGGTGTTTCTAGAGAAGAAATGCAACGACTACAAGATCTCTTGAATGGAAGAAATGCCGAATTAGAGGAATCGAAGAGAAAGATTGTTCTTCTCGAACAGAGACTCAATGGAATGAGTTAATTTGAAATGAAATTGTAAGAATGTGAGATCAACAATGCTTAACTTAGAAAGAAGCTAGAAGATTAGTTAAATGATGGATAACGCAAGTAAATGAGAATAAATGAGCTTGAATAAGCTTTGAGGGAGCGATCAGGGTATGAGGAGAAATTGAATCAACAGAACTAAACTATTGATGCACTTCAAAGGAGAATTCAACAGCTTGAATCGGAGTTGAACACTGCAAAGCTCAGAAATGCAGAACTAGAAAATGCTGCAAGAACAATCCATGAGCTTGAAAGTAGGTTAAGGCAATTACAAGAAGCAAATGAGCGTCTTAACTAGATTGCTGCACAGAAAGATGCAGAACTCCAAAAGCTGCGAATTGAAGTGAATTAACTGAATATTAGAATCTAACAAGCTGGAGCGAGTGTTGAAGAGTTGAACTAGAAGATCAGAGAAATAGACGAGCTGAAAAGACGCAACGCATCGTTGGAGCAGTAGCTGTCGGCTTCGAGAACGCTGGAGATCAAAATTAGAGATCTCGAATAAGCTAATGGATAACTTAGAGCGTAATTAGCTGCGATTTCCAACGAAGCAAATGAAGAAAAGGCTAAAAGATCCAAGAATAAAAGTGATTTGGACGGTGCTTTACGTGATAGACAAGCTGTTGAAGAGAAACTCGCGTTGATGAGTTCATAATTTGAGTTCTCTTAGCGCAAGATTACCTAGCAAGAACAAGATATTCTCTAGCTACGACAACGCAATGCATAACTTGAAGATGCTAACAGAGCCTTAGGGAACAGCTAGCAGCAGTTAGATAGATTGAATCTGATCATCAGCGAGAGAGATGCAGAGTTGAACAAGCTGCGAATCGATGTGAACAACTATTAGATTAATATCAAATAACTCAGTGGGTCTTAAGAAGAAATTACGAGAATATCTCAATAATTGAACGTTTGCTAGAGATAGATTGAAGATCAGAGAAGAGCGTTAGTAGAGAAGGACTAATAGATCAATGCACTAAAACCATACGAGGGGAAGTTGCATGAATGTGAGCGAAACAATGCTGAACTCAGAATTCTCTTGGATCAGCTGAAAACTCAAGCAAAAGAGGAAACTGTGAAAAGATCTCGCTAAGCTGCTGGTGCAGAATAACTTGCTAAGGATAAGGCTCAAGCGGAAGAGAGATTATAGTTACTCATTAGTTAACTGGAGTAATCGCAACGAAGATCTCAGCAGTTTGAGTAGGAGGTAAATGCCCTTAGAGCTCGTTGTGCTGAGCTTGAAAATGCATCCAAGGCAATTGCAACGTATGATTTGAAAATCAGAGAACTTTCAGATAATCTAAATCGTTTGACATAAGTTGTTTAGTCGAAAGACAACGAGATCAATTCATTACGTCTTGAACTCTAACAGACCTAAGCAGCGTTGAGACAAGCACAATCTTCACGAGAAGAGATAATTAGACTCACTGATCTTCTCAATCAGAGAAACAGAGAAATCGAAGGTTTGAAAGCGAAAAACTAAGAATTACAACTGATAATTCAGAATCTCCAACAAAGCGAGATTAGAATTAGAGATCTCGAAGCATAAAATGCATCTCTTAAGAAGAAACTAGATGAGCAATATGCTTAGATCTAAAGTTTAGATCAAGAAAATGCAAAGAAAGCACAGAAACTAGCATAAATGGATTAACTTCTTCGCGACAAAGCTGCTCTTGAAGAACGACTCAGGAAATATGCAACACTTGAATAAGAAATTGCATAGCTGAGAGCACAACTGGGAGAGCTTCAGAATGTTAACTAGAAGCTTGTATTTGATAACACACGTCTCAGCGAGTAGCTACAACAATTAGCAAGAGAAGCAGAGAGCTTAAGAACCAGAAATTCCCAGCTTGAACAACAGATCATGGCATTGAAGTAGCTAGAAAGCAGAATTTAGCAATACGAAAGGAATATTGCTGAATTGAAGCAACGCATTGAAGAGCTGATCAAGCAGATCAACGAACTTAACGATGATAGGATTCTTCGATAGAAGAAAATGTAGGAACTTGAAAGCCGTCTGCAGTAGTACGCCTAGCAAAACGAAGCACAAGTGCTCAGACTCAGATAGTAAAAATATATGAAAAAAAAACGAGAATAACTTTGATAAACAATTGCTCTCTCTCTTTACAAAAAAGAAGATATTGTCTGTCATTTCCTAACCATTTGCTTTGTATTTATCTTTTTTCAAGGTACGAAGAAGAGATCAACAAATTGACAACGTTGTTGCAAGTCGTTCGCAGATCGATCGAGGAGTGGCAAGTCGTCCAAGCCAAACTCAATGGATACTCCGCGATCCAAGAAAGTATCAGGAACACTCTCAGTTAGATTCAATTCAGCAGTGTTTCAACTCAGAACGTGGTTCGCTATCAGAACTGAGGGGGATACGAGAATCTTTTGATGATTGTGCGTGGTTAAAGGCATAACAAATGAACAAAATATCTTGCATTTAGAAAGAAACCTTGCACTTTTTGGTTATTTTTTTTATATTTTGACTTAAATTTGAATAAAACTAATGATATTATTTTCTTGCTGATTTTCTTCATCCATTCTTCTTCAATTACTCCTCCCCCTCCCCTTTCCACCCAGTTTTCTTGTATCCTCCCTTAGAGCAACTGCAGTTTAAACATTTACATTAAAGAGGCTTTGTAACATGTTCAAAAGACATGGATAAAACACCTAAACTTTGATTTGAAAACACTTCACTAGCTATCTTCCAGCTCAATTGGTCTTGAACTGCTGCTAATTTAGTTGTAATTACTGTTACTGCAGTTACTACTACTATTACAATTGCTGCTACTGCAAGTAGAATGCTGCTGACTAATCCACAACAGGATTATTATTATTAGTAAAACCTAACATTTATGGATATCCTGGGAGAAACCCTTAATTGTAAAGTTGCTACTGCTAATAGAACATCTACGCATTCGTGTAGATTGTATTATACAGTCCTTTCTCCTCATCAGTGCGTTTTGGGTCTTTCATAATATCTGAGATTATGTTAAAAGCTCCCTTTTGATCTCCTTATTTTGCGATCTACTAAGCATATTGCAGTTTCTGAAGGATCAAGGGATCACTCGGGAAGACATGCTCGAGATTCTGCAGAATCGAGATCAAAAGAATCGAATCTGTGATTTTATTCGGCTGTGAATTCATAACTGGCGTTTAGTTTTGGTACCCATTATTGTTGTAGCTCTAAGCGGAGAGATCGGTGTCACCGTGCGCAAAGCAACAGGCATGTTGATTCTTGCAGAAACCTTTCTCAAAATACCTGCATTTCACAGTCTTAAAATTGCTGTAGATCTTGAGCTACTGAGGGACATTCGAAGGTAATGGATCGTTGGATTGTCTCATTTCCTCTTGGCCATGTGCGAAATGGCACTAATCGCCAAGCTAGCAATTGCCATTTCGAAAGTGTCTACAAATGCTTGTTTTGTATTTGCCACTGTTGTTCGGTGCTATGTTCATCACTTGTCGTTGTTGCGGCTGTTGTTAGTTTTGCATATTTGAATTCTAATTGAAGCCTTGATGTTGATAATTGTTTGAGTGGCGATTGTTCTGGTTGATGTAGCCTTATTATTGCTAAGTTTACTATTGAGACTCATATCCTCCTTTATAGGAATCAGATGATTATGATTCTTGAGGAGTTTATTGTTGTTGTTACTATTACTAATACATGTTTAAATGAGACATATCTTCTTGGATCTTATGATTAACTGTTTTATAATTTGCTCTGAGGATACTTATTCAAAAGGTGGACTGTGGGCAGTTATATTCTATTATATTTTTAGTTTTTCAAAATAGAAGTAAGTTTTTGTTTAAATTTGTTTCTTAAAAAAAGAATAAGCAACTAGGTTTCTTTGATTCTGAGAAAATGCTTTTTTTTAATCTTTTCTTTTTCCAATTTTGGAATGAATGTGCAGGTTAAATTGGATATCTTGAAAAGAGAAAGAGAGAGACAAAGAGCACTTTATTTTTTATTGCTTTTTTTACTTTCAAAAATTTCAGCCCATATCTTTTTTCTTTCGGGTGGGGAATCAATAAACCCTTTTAAATCTTTGGATTTCTCTAAAGAGTCTAATAAACACAGCGCTTACCATCTACTAAGACTTTCTTCTGAAAAAAATCAGATTCTCAGTATCCCATGTGATTTTGTTTTATCCTCTGTGATATTGTATTTGAACACCTTTGACTTAAAAATTCATTTATTTATTCTCTGTTAATGCTCTACAATTAATTTCCCAATGTTGCTTTTAACTGTTTTGAAATCAAAAATAATTTAAAAGGAAAAAATCAAAATTCATCTTTTCATTTGTGACTATGAAAGGAAAAGATTTTCCAAAAAAAATTTAATTCTTTTGAGATAATTAAAGGAATTTGTTTGAAATGAAAGATATTGCAGATGCGTTTTAAGCTGTTTAAATAAGAAACGAGTAGCACACAAATACAATACAGGGAGGTGAAAGGAAAGACATTTACTGACAAGGGATCTCTACCGTTGAGCAGTTTTCTAGAAATTTCAACCAAAGAGATCACCCATATCGAGATCCTCTTCGGGTTCAGCAGGCTTCTCTTCGACTAAATTTGTTAAAGGAAAATATTTAAAATTAAATTTTTTTTTAGAAATGAAAGATTTACCAACTGGTTTGGCGGGAGCCTTTGCAGCAGCTGCGGGGGCAGCATGAGCAGGTGCAGCAGGTGCTTTTCCAGCTCCTTCGATTTCCTTGAATTTATATCCAGATTCGAGACCAATAGCAGCAAGGTTCTTGAAAGCATTCTAGATGACGTGAGGAACAGCAGGGGCAGTAAGGTAACCAGACTCAAGGGAGATAGCAGCAATATTGAGCACACCCTATCCGAAGTTCTAGAGAATAACTTCAGGGTTGATGGAGAGAACCTTGGAATCGAGGACATCACCGTTGTCGTAGTCAGCAATAACGGACATACCATAAGAGAAAGGCTAGACGTTCATCTTCTCGAGAAGAGCAACTTCGGAGTTACCGATCTTTCTTCCCTTGACGCAAACAAGCACTTCCTTAGTGATTTCGATCTGACCCTTTTGAATCTTGGTGGAGATAGAAAGAGCGTGGAAGAAATTAATCTAAGAAGGGTCCATACTGGTGGGGCCAGGAGGAACGATAACGTCACGTTGAGCGATAAGTCCGACTCTAGCAGGAGCAGGCACAACAAAGGATTCAATCTTGGGCTTAAGTTAGAAGATGGAGTCGTTGTGGAAGATATAACCGATCTTGTTCTTGAGGTGAGGGATCAAAGAGTTAAGTTGAGGCTTGGGAGCACCAAATTGTCTGAACCAGTCGTACTTCTCATCAGCGGGAAGCTCAGCAGCCTTCAATTCGACGGCTTTTCTCACGACGGTCTAGCAAAAAAAATCAAATATTTTTAAAATAACATAACATAATCTACGGTTTTGTTTAGTTATTTAAATCCTCTGAGCAATCAATCATCCAATAATTCATTCTCTTTTGATGCTCATAAATATTTTGCTATCTTTTTATTATGGATTTGGATTCTTTGAGCTAATTATTCATTGATTTTCTCAATTTTTTCTAAATCCCTGCTAAATTGCAAGATTGAACCCAAATACCTTCAAACCCTCCATTTTTCACAACTTCCCTTCGCTAAAACTAAAGCCAACTCTGTTTTATAATAAAACCATTTGCTATTTTACATTCTTTCCGATAACGAGGGTATTGTTGGTACCCAAAGATCTTCTGATCTACTGGAGTTGGAGAGCACCAACGTTTTCGAGAGTGCAGAGTGCAATGGAGTCGTACTTGGAGAGTAATTCATAGAATCTTCTGATGAATTCGTTCTTCTTGGCTCTCTTATCAGTTTTTACAGGAGGCATTGTGGCTACTAGAAAGGGAAGTTTCTTTTATGTTTTATCAATTATATATTTTCTTTCAAAGGTTAAATTTCTTTGTCTCTTCCCTGGTCAACTTTATTTTAGATGCCACCTCCTCCCTTAAATTACCCTCGTTTTCAGCTTTATTTTTATCAAACCTCTTCAAAGGACACAGAAAATAATATTTTTCTAATTTTTTAATACCCAATTTGAGTTAATTATGTGGAATATCTCAGCATTGTTTTATTTTGCTGTTAAGATATTTCGTTGTGTTCGTATCTTGCAAAAAATAGAAGCAAATAGTCAAGATATTCAACTGTTTGAGTCACTTAAAGTAGCCTTCTGCTATTTCTAAACATCTTTTAGCTTACAAAAACACAAATATGTCTAAAAATAAATTTTATTCTCCTTTTAACTAACTAGTATCTTCAATATCTAATTCTTTTAATAAACAAGAAATATCCTTTCTTTCGGAATGTTAAATCTCCTACTTCATAAAAGTAGGATTTTGTTTTGGAAGATTATTTTTGATAATTCTCAAGTACATAAGAAAAACATCAGTTAATACAACAATCTAACAATTCAGCACGTCATTCTATGATAAGTAATGTACTCATTATGGAA
>Ga0302285_10001720_pt1 | contig 12244 bp, 7 predicted proteins | sample III_Fen_E2_2_FD_200455 | JGI IMG/M metagenome (GOLD analysis project Ga0302285, IMG submission 200455) | Peat permafrost microbial communities from Stordalen Mire near Abisko, Sweden - III_Fen_E2_2 | ecosystem: Environmental > Terrestrial > Soil > Wetlands > Permafrost | place: Sweden: Abisko...
TCCTACCCAAATGTTCTTGACAATTTCGCTGCTCGTTATGCGAAAGATCTCGAGAAACTGCTACAGCATTAGTAGCTTCTGCAATTCAACGGGAAGAAGCAGCTCAAGGATATTCTCTACCAAAGATCGCAGATACTCAAAGAATAAGTAAAAATATTTTTAATAGAATTAATTGCAGATTGCTATTGATTTGGTGATTGAATTTGATTTCTTTGACTTTGTTGGATAGACAATGTACTTGAACGGCTACATGAAGGGGCTTCACAAAGAGACAGCAAGCACCCGCAAATTGCTGGAATACAACTCCTTAGAATCGCAGCTCTACAAGTGAGAATTTTTAGATTTTTACTGTTTCCTTAATTGCTAGATTCAAGGGGGGAGAATATGACATAGTTTGATGTTTGTTTTATTATCTGCAGGTAAAAATACAAGTTGAATGTAGTGCTGAAGGAGAAAGACGAAGAGATCCGAAAGCTCGAAGAAGAGCTACACCGACTCAAAGATAAATGAAACAATACAGTTAAATCATTCGCATAACCCGCACCCGTAACCATAGTGCTTTCAAAGAGCATCATAGAGTGGTATTTTTCATATAATTTAGATTTGAAATAACCCACTTACAGCTGCTGCAACTCTTTTAAAATAATAACAAATTACACCTTCTCATAAATGCAAAATAGCTTCTCATCCAACAAAAACAAAAACAAAAAAGAATCTTCTTTCAAATCATATTTTTCTTAATAAACATGTATGTGTGTGCCTCTGCTTAATTACTCCCAATAATCAAATATTTGATGCTTTTCCTTCATTACTAAATTCATAACAAAATTGTATTATTATTATTCATATTACAATTGTACCAAAATAATATTAATTTGTCTGTGAATATGTGTGTGTGTGTTTTGACTATTATCTCTTTCTTTTTATGAACACTAACAGCTCTTAATAAGATTTACTTTCTTTTAATCCTTCCCTCCCTTTCCTAAAAAACAATACAAAACAGAAATCACAAAATATCAAAAAGCAATTATTTACCTACTTTTCCCTATTAACATTAGACATTCGAGAAGAGTAATTTAGCTAAGTTTCTCTCTCTCTCAATCCCTCCCTAGAGCTGCCTTTCTGTCTGTGGGGAGAAATAATTAAATATATCAATAGATCTAAAAGAAAAATATTTTTACCTTTACGAAACTTCTATTAAAACAAACCCAAGATATAGGATAATTACCCTTTGCTTAGGAATGATCAGACAGGTACTCAGTTCAGTATAGCCACAAAAAACACAGGGATTGTATTTAGTCTCCTAGTTCTTCAAGGTATCGTATGTTGAATAGCCAAAGCTACGTCTTCGCACATGTGTGCCTGTATTCCCTCCTCCTGGATTAGCTCTCGAAGTACCTGGTACAAACTGATTAGCAATTACATTTTCATGAGGAATATGTTATTTGAGGGGTGATATTAAGAATGGGGCATTAACATAACCCAGATAGATTCGTGATTTAAAAATGGGATTAAGCATAGCAAGGCTTCGTCCAGTAAATAGCATAGAATTAGGAGTTAGAAATCATTCAGAATCTAGAATCTGGATAGCAAAAATAATCATAATATATTATCGAGATGCTTCTCTCTTTGGGAGGAATTTGGATTCAGACAAGAGTTTAGTGTCATATTGCAGAGAAATACACTGGACAAAGAAAAGATTATGCGATGAGGAGGGTTATGATGAAAAACACATGAAAAATCTATTTTTATTCATGACTCCTAATAAATTGCATCGATTTTTGCTTTGAGAAATCTCTAACTTTCATTTTTTTGATTTCTTTATTTTTTTTTATCTTCTGCAGAATGGGCTCCTGAATTGTACTTGAAGCGCATTGGTGGTGGTACATCGGAGTACGCAGATAAGTTCGAAACCATCCAAGAAATCTTCTCACTTACTTCCGTAAGACACCATACCCTTTTTTTAGTTTTCTTTATTTTGCACACTTTGATTGATCCTTTTGGTCACTGATACACCTCCTAATGAATACAAACAAAAAATATCTTTTCCATAATTTGCGCAACAGAGCTAAATGCACGAAAAGGGAGTGCCTCCCAAGGCGAGAAGATACATTCTCAACGCAAAGGAGCAATTGCGCAGAGGTGTACTCACATTCGAGTACCTCCAACGTCGTACCAGTCTGGAAATAGCTAAGAAAAAATGAAAGAACAAAAATAAGATAAATCGATGGTTCTTTGTTGGAATATATGCATATGTAATTGTTGTTTGGAAACAGTGTATCTCGATAGCAATAGCACACACATCCTTGTCACTTTTAAAATTCTTATTCTCAAATATGTTGATACGGTTGATTCATTTTTATTCACATAACACTCTGATAAATAAACAATAATTTCTTTTTTCCCCTATTTTTGATTGCAACTAGCTACCCAATTATTCAACAATCACCATCTCATTTCATAGTGAGCTCCCTGAATCCTTTCCACGAATCTGGTGCCTGGAAATCATGTGATTTCAAGAATCCAATCAGAGTTCTAATCGGACCATCTTCCCAAGGAAGCTGGTATTGTGATTGTCCTCCTCCTGCGGATGCCTCTCCTTCTGATTAGTTCTCCATAACGTTTTTAGTTAATATCTCCTAGAATAATCAAAAATAATAACCTAATTATTTTTAAATTCCTTTTAATTATAATGTCCTCACTTGTGCATCTAAAAAGCATTAATTTGCTTCCTCCCAGTCTCCATCAATGTAATACCCCATCCCTTCATGGAATACATCCATGAACGCCTTTGTGTAGTTCTATCTCATTATGACGAAATCAATATCCGTTGTGAATAGCTTATGCACTTGAATATTCCCTGAGAGAATCTTATCAAATCGTCTGTCTTTTTTCTTTCTGTAAACGAACCGGAATATCTTCTTGTTTTGTTCCTTCGTTTTTTAAGCGATTTCAGGTTAATTCACCACGAGCAGATTTGTTTCAATGTCGCAAGTGTACAAATCCATAGGTTGTTTGGATCCTTTCACGGTGACACGATCGATATGTCTCATGTAGCTCTTGCTAGTAGGCGATAATAGACTGTACACTGCACCACTAAGAAGTAATTAGATACCATATTGTTTAGTCGCGTTCTCTAAGCGACTAGCCATGTTGACATTCGGACTTAGATAACTAGCATCGATTTTAAATTATGAACCGATTGAACCCTGATAAAGGAAGGAAAAATCAAAAAGAAATTGATGTTTGGGATAAATGATGTACAAAAAGATGAAACCATTAGAATATTTTGTTTACTTCTATTCCCCATCCGACATGGAGACCGAACCCTAGTTTTAGTTCGAACGAAGGGTTGGACTATTAAATGAGTCTTGTGTGCTTAATCTGTTAGATATTACAAAACGAAATGAAATAAATCCAGAAATGAATTATCTCTTTCTCTCTCCTTACAAATCTCTTAGTCTATCCTAGCTTGTAGGAATCGGCAATGGTTTTAAGAAATCCAATCAGAGCTAAATCAGCGAAATTCTAGCAGATCTGCAAGTCCTTTATGCATACCTCATCGGAATACTGAATCTAAACCTATTACGACTTAGAGAGCTAACTAGCTAGCATTTCAGCCTTCAAAGAAGCATCCAACCCTTCTATGAGTGGAACATCATTTCCTTGTAGGCTATTATTCTCTAAAGAGATCTTTGATTACTTGCATTAACTCAAGGATGCGATCTCGTCACTCTCTTTGAATTTCCAAACCATCAGGAAGCAATCTCCTAGATTCTTGTTTGCTGTGCCATGGAAGGCGTCGCATACATTGTGCACAATATCGGCAATTTCATTAGCAAAGAGCATCACATTCTCCTGCAAGACTTCCGTCGCATCTGCGAAATTACGAATCGCAACAAACCCGAAAATCGCCAAGACCTTACGACCAGGAATCATCGGATTAACTAAGCCGTCTAATGAAAGAAAGAGAGAATCAAGAAATCATAAAAGTCATAACTTGTTCTTACCTTTATTCATATTCTTGGCGATGATTTCCGACCCTGCCTCTCCAAAGCCCAATGCAAGCAATGCTCCTATTTTAATGAGCGTGCTCTCGAGCATGTGCGTCTCAAATTGAGAGTCATAGCTTATCAGCCCTTTCGTTTTGAGTTCAGCTTAAGCAATAGCTTCGTCTTCTGCAAGTCGCGCAGCTTCCAAAGGATTGCTGCTAATCATCTAGATCTTAATGAGCATTCTCTCGATTGGATCGACTAGCATTTCATTGAAGTCCTAAGAGAAAAACAACAACAACAACATATTCATTGTAGAATCTTAGAAATGACCAACTCTCTCTCTCTTTCACAGTCTGTTAATGTATTGGTTACTTTCGCGAAGTAATACGACGCCATACTCAGAAGTACTATGATAAAAGAAGTTTATATTATCGAGAGCAACGCAGAGAGATCAGAGTCTGCTTTGTAGGAATACAATCCTACAGTTGTTGGCAAAATGTCCGTAGGATCATAATAAAACGCTGCTTTCTCAGAGTCTCTTATTTGACTGTTCAGCGGTGAGATATAAATGATTTGAGTGTCGATTTATACCCACAGCAATGGATATCTATCCACATCTCTATGGTAATTAATGAAGAAATTCAATTACCACGGATAACCTTGATAATATTGTTGGAAGGAATCATCATGCAGTGAATAATAGTTATCTGTAATCAGCAATCCTGAATCGTATGATCCATCGATAGATATCCATGTTGTGTCGGTCAGAAATGGAAACGATAAGATGATACTGAATATTAGTAGGATCACTCGTTAAGTAGTTAGATCTGATAGATGTCTGCCGATCTTCGTCTCAACCTAATTGAATAAAGAGACAATTATCAATATTAAAAACTAGTTTAAGATAAGATTGAAAAATATAATTCATCACTGAATTCTCTTACGAATTATTGCGTGTCTTGTTCGAAGAGATCCTCCGTTCTCGTTGGTGGTTGATTCTGATGTCTGATATTCTTATTTTTATTCAGCAAAGTCAACTCTTCATCTTGATTATCCGGGTTTTGTCCCTCTGTGTCGAACTACCGTGAATCAATGGGTTCTTCATTCTAATGATAAGGATAATTAGCATTTTTATCTTTGTTGTTATTATTGTTGTTGTGCTGATTCATAGCAAACACAGAGAAAACAGTAGTGGAGTTAATCCGATCGAGTTAAGGAGTGTTCGCGTTACTGGTAGAATAAAAGCTATTTGAACGGACTTTTGATAACGGGATTGAGGTGATATTATTGTTGTTGTTGTGCGAGCTATTCGACGGAGTGATGTTATTGTTGTTGTGGTTGGTATTGACTGTTGGCGGTTAAATGGGAGAAATGTTCAAGGGAATTGAAGCATGCTAATTGTTATTGTTGAGAATAAATATGTTATTGTTGGATAGATACGACGAAGAATATTGACTTGTTTGCTATTACCCATTCGAATTTGTGTTATTATTGAACATATTAGTGTTATGATTATTCGCTCTCGCAGAATCAGGCTAAAACGTATGATTCAACCCAGGGAGTGACTTCTACTAAGCATCGGTCAGATTATGTGTACTATGCGGCAGTGACACTTCAAGTATCCCATCCACAACACCAGCATTAGCCATTGTAGATCCGACTAGATTGTTATTGTTATTGTTATTATTACTATTGATAATAGAATCCTATGAGCACATGAACTTATTGAGCAAAGGCGAATTATTACCAGTCAGAATATTATCGAACTAATTACTCTTATAGCTCCCATTCAAGGCCAGTTTATTGCTCGTATTTTTGACATTCGTGATGGTCTGGTTGTTGAAGCGATGCGCATTCAATGGGGATACTTAGACTCCACCGTAGTTCTCAAATAATGTGTGCTCAAAAGAATTGAAATCCTGCTGTTCTTCTTGCTCTCGTTTTCGACGTTACTTCATGAGTTTGCGTTTCTAGGAGTTCTATTGCTATTGCTGTTAGATTTGCTAAATAAACTGTAAAGGCCATGCTGATTGAGGTGGCTAACTTGGTGAATGGAAGTTAATCGCTGAGAGCTTCGATGTCGGCGATACAGTTTAGCTGAGTAGATTCTTCGGTTGACGCACGGGTGTTAATGTAATGTCGTTGGGGTTTGTGTCTAGAAATGATTTCCCTTGAGCAAACTAACTCTTTCGCGAGCCATGAATACCTAAATACCTCCCACTTTGAATCTACCTTGCACTTTAAGCACTCTGAAGGTTGTTACTCCAAATCGGCACACCATTACGACTGGAGTTATTAACATTATCTTTCTCTTCTTCCACGAGGAGTTTACGATTATCAAGTGACACTCTTTCCTGGCGTTCACGATTCGGAAGTGTCTCACATCGCGGGGATTCTTTGTCTCTCAATTCATCTTCACGTTCGTTCTCTAGAAAACACATCAACAAGAGCATGTCACATAATAAAATATTAAAACAAAACGCTAATAACCAATCAACCATTGTTGTTTTATTTATCTTGCTGAAGTATCTTCATGACTCGCCGATTGATATTCTCAAATGCATGCTTGTAGAGTTTCCCTACGCGCACTATCCTGACGAGCTTCACAAACCGCACGATTCTTGTTGCCCTCGCTGTCACACGTGTCACTCTTCCAGCCCTGAGAATACACAAATACAGAATAAACAAAAAAGCAATTCGATGAATAAGTCTGTTTGTGATGAAATATATCTACTTGAGAAAGCTAACTTAGCTGCCATCGAGACTCGTACCGAAGAATATGATACTCAGCCATGGTATATCGAATATCAACGATATTGTCGACACGAAATCCATGTAGAATTAGAAACTCAGGAAATATTTATCGCGAATCAAGCAGGAGAAGAAGCAATCCAAGAAGAACAGAATGAAACAAGTGAACGTTATGTCGTAGAATACAATATCAGCGTCCTATTTGAGGAATTAGACATACCGAATACAAATCATTCAAAAACACAGTATTGATCTATTTATATTCGTCTTATCTTCTTTTTGTGATAATTTGAAATGGTTACTTTTGAGAAAGCATACTATCTGACATCATCAGCGTAGAGACAGTAGATAGTACTTATACTCATGAGGATTTCTACGTAGCTATTCTGAAGGTACGGCAACGCATAAGCCTAGATAATTACAATTAAACATAACATATTAAGCAAATATGATCATTATATTAATGTGTAATTACCCTCATCTTCTACACCCATATCGTGCATGCTGATTTCTGCTGCATTGTCTTCAGCAACTACCTTCGTTCTTTGATCCTCTCAGTCACTCTACTCCCCTTGGTGAGTGATTTCTTGTTTCCCGTTTATATCTTTGAGAACTTCGTGGCGATCCCTGAGACTTATGTATTCTTGCTATTGCTGCTGTTATCTCGTTCTCTTTCTTGCTTCTGCATCATCTTCTCCAAAAGATCCTTGCCTTTCTTTTGCATGCGCTCTTCGAGGTTCTCTGTGAGAATCGCGGAGTTTCTATTGGATGCCTTTGCTGCATTTCAACGAGATAAATATATGTGTGAGGGATTGAAATAGCACAAAGAAATAATAGAATTGTTTGAAGGGGTGAATCTGCTGAATGGAAGACGAATATATATTTACGAAAGACTATGTTCTGTGATATCTAATTCTTCGACTTCGATTATATCATAGGATTGGCAGGAAGAATCGTCGCTTGTGTCAATTTGATGATACCTTCATCGATGGATAATTTCTGATGCACACTCTAACAATGTTTTAGAGAAATATCAATATGTTTCTTGTGATATCCTATTTGTTAAGAATATGTGCAATATGTACCATAATCTCTCTATGTGTCTATTCGTCTCGTGTGTTTGGATAGCTATGACAAGATAGCTTGAGAATTACTTTTGCGATTGTTGTAGATAGGTATGTATGTCTAACCCAACGCTTATTTGATTAATTCTACGAAAGAGAGATCTGTCAAAACAACTTCGATTTGCTTCTACCAGTTTAAAAATCAATTTAAAGAGAGATCGATCTGAATCAAATCAAGAGACAAAACCTTACTTCAGATAGAGTCAATTAGTTAGTTTTATTAATGATTTTTGAAAATATTTTTTTTTTGATACATCTCCCAACCTCCTCCCCCAATCAACAAAGTTATTGCTGTTTCTGTGACGTAATGAGATTATTAAAAAAATAGATATTCAAATTGTAAATCACTAATATACTGATTGACAAATAACGCCGATTCACAAATATTTAACCTTCAACCAATATTCCCCTATCCTCTATCTATTCAAATAACTGAATCAATATTACTGCCTTCTATCATTCATTGCGATATTCCTTCGGGGAACATTCATGTTGGTGTTGTTATTGTTACTAGTAGCCTAAATAATATTACTTTCCTTCCTTCCGCCCTTATCCTGCAGCTTATTAGCTACCCCAACTACACTACTACTATTATTATTATTATTGCTATTTATTTTATTTCCATTATTTCCAGCAATATTACTACTATTACTACTGCTACCTTTCACATTATTATTATTATCTTTAACAACTTTGCCATGATTTTCTTTCGCTTTCTTCTCGCAGAATGGAATATGTCTTTTGGCTGCCGTCGCATTGAATCGTCGATTACAGAAATTGCACTGCACATATTCCTCCCCGAAGAGTGCTTCATTCATGAGTGCCCTAGCTTTCGGATCAGCTTATTACTATGATTATTCCGCTCCAGCTTTATTCGCATTAATCACTGCTCTTAATGCTTCCGATTACTTCTGCCATTTCGCTTTCTAATTACCATTCTCTGATGCTTTAGTATTAGTATTCTTCGCGGGGTTATTCTTCTTACTCGCTGTACCCGCATAACTATTCTAGAACTCCTTCAGCTCTTCTATGTCCGTACGCATCGCAGCTGAATCAAATTTCTTGCGCTTTTATTAGAACACCTTCTTGCAGATTCCTTCATGTTTCGCTAAAGATTCCTCAGCGAATGACCTACCGCATCCTTCACGACATTCGAAGAGTTTCACTTTCTTATTCGGAATAAGTAAAGCATTTGGATCCATCTTTTATTAAGACAATCCTCCTTTAGTAGCTTAAGAATTCATTTAGGAATTCTTATTAAACGACTGTTGTGGCTATTACTACTGCTATGAAATCCCCTTGAGATCATACTTTCCACCTTGATTCGATGGCTTAATCGGTCGGTCATCATTGGTATCATAATTCGATTGCAATGTCTTAACTTCTCTCGAATACACTTATCTATTATTCATCCCTACACCTTCCTCAACAGCTTGTTCATCTCCAACACCTTCCCATCCATCGTCAGTTTCAAGTCTGCGTTTGCCTAATGCTTGAGCTTTCCCTGTGAGTTTTTGGTTATTGGGTGTGTTCCTCTCAGATTAAAAACCTGATTGATTGCCAGCAGCAGTTCGTGATGGGTTTGATGATTCTTTGTAGTTCGTAGATTGTTAATCATTGTACTATTGCTACTTACTGCTACCTTTGATTGGCATGTCATCGTAGTTATTCTTATTGTTATTCTTTGCTCCGTTAATTGGGGTGTCATCGAAATTCTATGATAAATTTCGATTGTAATTAGCATTTTTATTATTATTATTCGCTTTAATAGGGATATCATCATAGCTTTGAGGCTGCTCTTTACCTACTTTAATAGGTATATCATCGAAGTTCTATTATGGATTTTTCTTTCCTCCTTTAATAGGCATATCATCGAAATTCATACCAGCTTTCATTCCTTTTACTGGAATATCATCAAAATTCTATGATTGTTATTTACCTATTCCTTTTTAAGCAATCATCTACCCATTATCATCATTTGAACTCTTGAGATTCCCTCTAGCTTTGATGTTCTCTAATGCACTTGCAGCGGAGTTAGTCCTACCTCCTCCTCCTTCTTTGAGCTGCTGTTATGGCTATTCTTGTGGTTTATTCTCAGGCATTTCCTTTAAGAATGATCGTTTTGTATTACCTTGAGTATCCTTAGAAGGCTAAGAAGAAGGCTCATCTTGAATACTATTATTATTCTTACCGATTAAATCCATATACTCCTTAGCGAATTAGCCTTAATCTCTTCTTTAAAAGCTAGCATAGTCTGGCTGCTACTAATATCTACTATTAGCTGTGTTTGCAGCACTCCCTCCTGCTCCTCCTGCTTGTTTCCCAGTAGGATTATTATTATTATTATTAGTGTAATCTTAGAATGATTATCTGTTCTTGAAATTCACTGAATCATCCTATTATTACTATTACTATTACTATTATTCTCTCTTGGAAAACTATTAACTATGCACTCTATCTGTGTTTGTACTTGCTCCTGTAGGTGTAGTTCTCTCTCTTTCTCCAGGCGGGAATCTTGTTCCAGGAGATTTATCTCTACCTTAGATTAACGGCTGTTGATTCGAGTGTTGCTAACTATTTCCATTATTATTAATCCAATTATTATATTAATATTCATATTCCCCTTGATACCTTTGATTGGGTGATTAGCCAGGACGATAATTTGATCCACCAGATGGCGTTTATCTATGATGTTCGTTGAATCCATTTGCACTCTTGTTCAATTATCGATCTGGTAAAGATTAAGGAGGGAGTATCTTCTGATCAGTGATGTTAGCATTGTTGTAGTTAGTGTTATCGTTGTTATGACGAAGATACCCTTTGTCCATGTAATACTATGGATATTATTATTATTATTATGACGATGGTTGTTATTCCCCACGAGATGCTCTATTATTTTGAGAATGTGACAATGGCGGTGCTGGTGAGGATGTTGAAGATCCATTCTGCTGATGATTACTGTTATTCACGCCCATCAAACTGCTTTGCTATTTGAATTAATCATATGACATAGCATTAGAAGGACGCCATCGATCACTTGTATTAGCAGTATCATCCATTCTCGGATAGCATTCTGAGACATATCTCATTTCATTAGGTGGTGTCTTATTAGTATTTCTATCAATAATTCTCCTATCCTATGGATTCTACGATCTAAACCCATCGTTCTAAAAGCTACCACCATTGATGGGTCCTGAAAACTAATCACAACGATAACCAAACTCATCAAAATCACTACTGCTATTCTTATACCTTTGCTATTATTATTTCATTTAATTTCTCGGATCGTAGTTCCCCATTCGATCATGAGCATACCAATCATTATTAATATTAGCTCTACCATTATTACCATCTCTGTCATAGTAATACCCATCTCTATCATGCGGATGACGATAATACCCACCGTCAAGAGGTGGAGGAGGATAGCCCTAATATCCATAGTTATTTCTATCATAGAAGTATCCACCTTTATCATGATAACTATTCTAATAATTTCGTTTCTCATGACCATTTCCATTGTAAAATGGCATTCCTTAAGGGGGTAGTGGTGGTGGTGGTGGGATGTCCTCATAGCCACCACTACTTCTGTCAGGGTAATACTACCCACTTCTGTCGTTGTAGGGAATACTTCGGGTATCATGATATTACTACTACTATCCATTTCTGTCATAGTTATTTGGATGATCATTGTAATACCTTGGATTGCCATTCATAGGTGGATAGAACCTATCTGATTAGTAGCTCGTGTTATCTCGATATTATTATGGATTCCTCTCGTTATTGCTTCTATTTCTCTCATATTATTATTATGATTATCCCCAATTTGTGTTATGTTCATAATCTTAAGGAGGATATGATCCTTAGCTACGATTGTTAGACTAATCATATGGATACTTAGCATTCGGGTTGTAAGGCTACTAACAGCCATTATTATTGTTCTTAGTATTCTACTTATTGTTATTATCTCTCTCCTCCAATAATTGATTATCTTTAATATCCCTTGGATCCTTTCTATCCTTGGCATCTCTTTGTCCATTTGGAGTATTATTCCCATTACTATCTTATCCTCGTGTCTTCATGGGTGGTGGTGGTTGTGATTTCTAATTCGCACCACTATTGCTGCTACTAGGTTATCTATCTGTGTTGTGTTCTTCTTTATTATTATTATTATTATTATTATTATTATTCATATAGCTATTTCTCTCTTGCCGCCCATCAATCCCATCAGCAGATTCAGATACTTCATTTGAACCACCACGTTAGACAGATACTCTCTTAGTCGTAGGATAGTCTTATTATTACGCTTATATATTTTATTTCTTATTAACATTTATTTCCTCTTCTTTTTGAATATCTTTACCTTTCGTAGCATCA
>Ga0302285_10001723_pt1 | contig 12235 bp, 4 predicted proteins | sample III_Fen_E2_2_FD_200455 | JGI IMG/M metagenome (GOLD analysis project Ga0302285, IMG submission 200455) | Peat permafrost microbial communities from Stordalen Mire near Abisko, Sweden - III_Fen_E2_2 | ecosystem: Environmental > Terrestrial > Soil > Wetlands > Permafrost | place: Sweden: Abisko...
TCTCATTCATAACAATTTTTTTAAATTTCTTTTCTTCCCCTAGTGATCAATCATCTTCATGTGATTTTTCTTAATCTATGATCTTTTTAATGATGCGCAATTATTTGATGATTGTCAGCTTCTTAAAAGCTTTAACAATACTCAACTAAAGGAAAAAATTTCTAAACAAATAAACACCCAATCGATTCATATTTGTACTAACTACTAAGAAAAATTACTACATTTTATTCAGCCCAAAAATGCAAAGTAATCCTTTGAGAGCCACTCAAGATCATACAGTTTCAAATTGGCAAATGCTTAGAGAGAATCAGTGAAAAATAAGAAGTTTTTCAAGCACACAGGAGGATCCTCCCTCCCTTTGAGAAAAAATCAAAAAACTTTTATTAATTTTTTCTGTTAAGGACTGCAGGGATTTTTTTCTTAATTTGAGTTCATTTCCGTTTTTAGAAAGCTACTTATTTTGACTAATTAGGACCTTCTTAAATGTCTAAATGAAAAAGTATTAAGAAGTGTTAATGAGTTCTTCTGCTTGGTTAATATAAAAAATACTAATATTAAAGTTTTAAATTATATTACCTATTTTATTATTATCCTATGACTAATTATCATAATTAAGAGAAGAAAACAATAAGTGTCTAATGCAATCAGCTAATAATTTCATAAAAATCAAAGGAAATTAAGATGAACATATTGAATAAATCCTCATTGGATATAAACTTCGAAGAAAATTATTAATATTTTTTGAAAGATTTATTTGAAGCCATTCCAATTAGTCCGCCGTTTTGATCATATTTTTTGTTTTTGAGTGATTTTGATAGGAAATTCTTCAAGAAAGTTATGAGAAAAATGAAGCTTAGAATAAAACGTAAATAATAAAAGTTGCAAAATTGATTCTTTTCTGCAAAATTATTGCTAGAAAATAATGTTATTGTTTTGGAATTGTTGTTCCTTAGAAACTCAAAAAAATTCTTTTGTGAACAACATGAGAATGTAAAAAACAGAGGGGAATCCTTTAATCTGTTTATTCGGTGAAATAAAAAACGTGTGTGTGAAAGAGAGAAAAGTGCTTGATTTTTGGGGGAGAGGGAAGCAGAAACATCACATCACACCGGCTATTTCTTTGGGAGAACGATGCTGAAAAATTGTAAAAAAATGATTAAAAACACAAAACTTATCATAAGTAAAAACTAGAAAAAACTATTAAAATAATCGATATCACAAGACATTCTTTTCTCTATGCTGCCACAGAATTGTCCCGCCGTTGAAGCTACTAAAATTAGCACTAATAGTGCAGCGGATAAAGGCATGACTTGCTAAGATGATGCTATTCAATAAGAATCAAATTATTCGCAGAGAACTTATCAAAATCCTAGATCAACTCCAGCTCAATAATCTGGATAATCCTCACTTCTTGGGAAAAGAAAAGCTTGCCAATAGGAAGACTGCTTACTGTATTGCTTTCAAATGATGAGCGTTCTGAACATCAGTTTTGGAGATCCCGTTCTTGATAATTACTTTGAAGTTGTGGAGAATATTTTCGGGGGAAAAAACGCATAATCGATCCTAAATCGTGCTTCAAGATCAGTGAATAACAGGGTTGCTGAGAAATAAGTTGCAGAAAACTCATCTGAGTAGTCGATTAGTTAATCTAATTCAAGACAAATCTTGAGGGAAGTCCATAGATTAATCGAAAAGCGTCTAAGTGTTGAAATTTAAAGGCGAGTGGTAGCATTCAAATCCTGCATTGATGCCTGCTAAAAACTCACTGTTTTAGAGGCTTCTTAAGCTCTAATTGAATTCCTTCATAGCAATATTATTCCTGCCAATGAGGTCGGATTTCTCCTTTAGACAATCCAATAGTTCATCGGAACTGAAAATCTCAGAGAAATGATCATTCACTCCCTTGGTAAAGAACGTGCATAATTAGAGCTCAATAAGGACTCTGAAATTCCTATGCCTGAGAACCTCTCTGACGATGAAAATTACTCAACATCCAGTAATAACCCAGAAGACGATTCTGCAATCAATCACAACTAGAAGTGTCACCACTAAGGTCTAGCTAGCATCTTTAAGACATCTGTGTATTTCCAAGTGATGCCTCAGCTAGCTTAACTTTCTTAGAAAATTATCTATATCAAGAATTTCACCTTACAGTGTTGCTGATTAGGCAAAAAATAATCAACATTTCACACACGCACACTGCAATATTTAAAACAATACTTTCTATTTATTACACTTTCATATCTATTATGATATGAATTTCTTTTTATTTGTTGAATAATATGCCTGCATGTACATACTATGAATCTCATTTGTTAATTCTACTAAGAATGTAAGTCAAAATGTTTAGTCTGTCTTTTTTTTCTTTAAGAGTCCCCAAAAAGACTATTTTCTTATTTTCAGACAAATCTCCTGCCTGGCTTATTCTTTGAATACCTCTCACTCTCCCAGAATCGCAAGTTCATATAAATGCAGAGCTCAATTTAACGAAAGCAAAAAATAAACCACAAGGGTGTATTTTAATTTCCACACGTTTGCTGGGTATTTTTTGAGCTTTGAAGTGGTATTTGGCTCAAGAATGCGGGGTATTTTATATTCATAATGAAGCATGGAACTAAGAAATATTTTGTATTTTTTGTTTAGTTTTTGAAACAACTGATACTGGTTAGTTTCAACCTTTCAATCCATTATCTTCATTTAATTGTACTATGAATTAAGTTTAAGTGTTTTTTCTTAGAAAAATGTTAAGTAAAGGTAAAATGGAAATATAATTGTAAGGAGTAACAATATGTCCAAGTATTTCAAAGCCTATGATTTAAAATGCTAGCTTTTTCTTAGGATTCAAATAATGAAAAGGGCATTTTAAAAGATCCACAGTATGCATGATTTATGTTATGAGAGATGTAAGGCATTCTCAAAAGAAGCTCATTTTATAAAAAAATTCTGGTTAGTTTAGGCGAAATAAGCTATTGAAGGTTGGATTTTGAGAACCAAAATATGAAGAAAAACAAGAAAGGGAGATTGTGATGATTTTTCTTTTCTTCTTTGAGCTGATTGATTTATGAATTGTTCTCTCGATTCTCCTTCAAATTAATTCAGGTTACAAAAGAAATAATTTGATACTTTTTTTTTGGGAGGAGGGGAGGAGGGGGATGAAAATTATCTTAGACAGAAACGATTTAGAGTCGTTATGAGACACTGCACATCATTTTTAGAAAAATGAGATGGTATCCCTAATAAAATATATAATGTTGAAAATGTAAAACCTTTGAAGGAAGCATTTTTAGCTTAGAAGAACATTTAGAACATGTTCAATAAAAAAATAAGCTTTAAAGATTTTAACTGAATAATTAGATCAAAGAATCAAAGTGAATATGATTTTTTAATATGAAAAACTCACAAAATCCTTACTGATTTTGTCATTAGAAATCTCACTCAAATTCTCTTGATTTTTTGATTTCGTTTTTTGATTTTAAAAGTAAAACAAATCTTATTGTTCGTTAAAAGAGAAGTAGGTAAGAAAAAGGAAGATTTTCAATAAAAGTGCTTAGTAATTAGAAATACATGGATAATAAAAATAATTGTTTATTTTTCAGAAACTAAAACACAAAATGAGATTTTTTTAAAGAAAATATATGTGAGCATAAATGAGAAAGCAGTAGGCAAGCTTAATAAGATTGATAGCCTTTAGTTGTTGGCTGCTTTTACACAAAATAATAATAATAGAAATAAAATGAGGGAGGTTTCTTTAATGAGTTTAATTATTAGAACACCCTTTTCTCTCTCATTTTGAAGAGTTTGAACTTTGCTGCAAAATTTGCACTTTCGCTTATTCTTCATATCCCTAGCTCTTCACTTTTCATAAGAATAAGATCTTGAAGTTTTAAATATTATCGATTGAAATCTCTGACATCTGGGCTAGCAGCAGCTTAGATGAGATAATTAGCTAAATGTTTGAGTTCTACATCTGATTTATCGTTGTGCCATTCAATAATTGGTACCCCATTATCAGGTTGAAATCCGAAGCTGTGCGAGAGATTATCAACGAGGATTGTACTACGAAGATCAGAGTCTCTGATAATTCTCAGATCTTTTATGAAAAATCCATTCTTTGTTTCCATGCAATTACTTCTATTCAGCACTCCACTGATGTAGGTTTTGTTTGGATCCAGGAAATTTACAATTGCTTCAGCATAATTTGGGCTGCTTGCAGTGAATACGAATATATCCCAGTATTCACTTAATTTCTGCAAGAATTCTATGCAAAATGGACGAATCTTCAATCCAATCTAGTTTTCAAGAAAAGAAAGAAAAGGAATTAAGACATGATAATTATTTAATCTCTTAAATAGTGAGTATTTTTGAAGAAACTTAACAAAGAAGTAAGCATACCTTAGTTTCTTCTCCTTTATCAGAATGAGCAACCACAACATGATCTGGACCTTCTCGAAGGGAGCAACTGTGAATCAATGTCTCATCTAAATCTAACAGAAGAGTGTTTCCCTTTGAATCTATCAAAAGACATATTATTCTCAGTTATTAATTTTAAGGTAGAATTTATGCTTACTCTTTGGTCTCGTCACATCGACTTGCTTGGACATTAAAAACTTCTCTGATGGTCCTTTAAGACATTTATTTGCATAGACTAGTCCTCGATATGTTAGGCTGAGATGTTTCTTAAAGCTACTCTCTTGTATGAAATTTGAAAAAATCAAATGCCTAAATGGATGGTGCTTTAGATTATCAAGAGCTTGATTTTTCGCTGCTACTTTCTTCACTTCAGCATCGGAATCATACTATCTTTAAGGAGACAAATGTATCCTCTAGCGATGTTCCTTAGACAGAGGAAGTGCAGGTGCTATAGGAGATGCTTAATTCTCTGCTTTAAACTCTTGACTTAGTTAATGATTTAGAGTAGCCTCAGATCTTTATGTATCAAATGTTTTGCTAGTTTCAAAATGCTAACTTTGCTTCTTCTCCTTGATTTATTTTGGAGGAGACAATTATTCTTCCTTATGATCATCTTCTTCGCTGAGTCCTTGATCACCGCTAGGCTGTTTCGTTGAGAGATTGTTAAATTTCGAGACTTTATTTTCTAAAACAAAAAAAGTGATATTTCTCCAGTTCATCAAAGATAACTTTTCTATTGATTTTCCTATTTTTGAACCAATTTCTCTTACTTGTTGTGAAGCGAGAGGTAACTCTTAATTGAGATTGTTCTCCATCAGAACTTGGATCATCAGTTGCATATCCATTGGAAGTATTTGTTTCGCTGCTATTTTTAAATGATTTAGCAAATGTGCTTTTTTTAACTGGCGCAGTCATAATAGAAGCTGTCTCTTAGTCATCGGATTCTGCTTCAGAGAAATACTGCTGACTCGCTGTGGCTTTTCCTTTCGCTAGAGCGTTTGCTTAAAAATGGAAGACTGTGTCCATAGCAGTAAAATTTATTCCAGAGTATTTGTGTGTGAGTGAGTTAAAGTTGTCAGTTCTTATGAAAGCTGCTCTTCCCTTCTGCCTCTTTGCTGCTTTAGTCTTTCCCAACCAAAAAATAAATAATCTTCTGTTTTTTTAAATCCTAAATGTTTATTTTTTTTCAGCAAAAGAAAAAATTTTACAAGCGAAAAAATGATTATTTATTAATTCATAATTTGGCATTTGACAGGATATTTGATGTACCCCTTCACAAAAGCTCTTTAAGGATTGCTATTCTTTTTTTCCAGAGGATATTGATTCTCTTTTTTTTCCACCTCACATTTATTTTTTTTAATCAGCCAACTCACAGAAGTTAAGAATGATCTTGTATTTTTTTCTTTTGGAATTATTCAGCTTGAATTGTTATTTTTTTTTTTGCTTCATTTGTGGCCAGTTGGAGCAGTAATTAGGTGTAATATGAATTTTAGCTTCTTTTAACTTCAAAAGGATAACATCTTTCTAAAAAGCGATAAGAAGATTAAAAAATACTATCTTAAAGTATTCATTATTTTATTTGGATTTTTCCTTTATTGAGAGTTTGTGTTAAAGCAAGATGAACAGTGCTTCTCTTAATAATAATTTTAAAAAAAGAAATGTTTCCTCTAAGAGGTTTAACATATGTGGATAAAGTAGAATCTTATTGAGAACTATTTATTTTTTGGCTAGGAGAGGAATAAGAATTCACGATTGAGAGTTCTCTTCGCTCTTTTATTAAGATTTTGTTGCTGTAAAGTAACATAAATAAAATCAGCAAAACTACAAACTTTTGAAGTTTTGTAATCATTTATTTTTCTTTCTCAAAAATTTCCAAAAGATGCGAGATGACCAGCTTAATTGGGAAATAAATAAAAAATATCATGAAATAAAGAGAGTCTATCTTTAGCTTAATATTCAAAAATAAGCACTGAAAAATATTAACAAAATCTCGCTAGAAAGAAACAGTTAACAAATGGGAGTATGCTAATCTGATCCTCGCGCTACTGGAGTCCCAGAAACTGAACAACCCAAATAAGTCAAAGAAGTGGCTCCAATATACGATGAAGAATCTGAGAGATAAGCCATAAAGATCTAATCCATTGCAAGAGGATATAAAGCTAAGCAAGAAGTTGAGGATTTGAAATAATTGGTTAAAACCCATTAGCCACCAGTATAAATTGCAGTGAGTTATGAAGGTCCCATGGAATCAGATAAACTGTAAGTTTAGAAGATCCACGAACAAAAATTTAACCATCCTGCTAGGCCTGAGTTCAAAGATCTCATAAGACTTCCTCCATATCGATTTTTAGTTACAAATGCTATTTATAAAGGTTAATGGAATTAAGGAAAGAGACATGGAAGAGGCATTCAAGTTTGGCCTGATGGATCGGTTTATCAAGGTGACTGGGTGGACGATATGGCAGATGGCAAAGGAAGGTTGATTCATCCTGATGGAGACTACTACTAAGGTGATTGGAAAAAGGACAGAGTTAACGGAAATGGTAACATACAGAATGAAATTATGGGTTTTTATTTCTTTTTTTTTTAAAAAAAATCACACATTAGCAGCAATCATCTTTGTTTTGAAAAACTCCTCATTCTTTTTTTCTAAACTTCATCAAAAGGTACTTTCGTGCATGTGGATGGAAACAGATACGATGGCTAATGGGTTGACGATAAACAACACGGAGTGGGAATTGAACAACAAAAAGATTTTGTCTACAATGGGCATTTTGAATTCGGGCTCAAGCAAGGCAAGGGGAAAATCACATGGAAAAATGACGGGTCTACATATGAGGGTGATTTCTTTGAAGGACTCATGCAGGGAGAAGGAAAGTTTTAATTCGCTAATGGGAAGTCGTATGTTGGATAATGGTTTGGATCTAAAATGCATGGAGCTGGATAGCTGCATTATCCTGATGGCAAGATATACACAGGTAGATTAATGATGAATAATGATAATAATGGCATATCAATTCACATAATTGAAAAACAACATTTGTTAAAGAGACAGTCAAAATATTAATAAATTTGATTTTTATTTATCTTAAACTCTAGGCAACTTCGAAAACGGCTAGAAAAGCGGACATGGGAAGATGGAGTATCCTGATTATAAAGTCTTTGAAGGTGAATGGAAAAATGGCAAGCAAAATGGTCCAGGAAAAATCACAACTCCAGATGGAAGAACTGGATAAGGTGTTTGGGAGAACGGAAGGAGACTTAAAGATCACTAATATGATTAGGATAAATGATGGTTTTTGTTAGTGGTAATGGTTTTTATCTATTACTCCATAGGATGTTTTCTTAATAACTTTACTTTTTTCTTTAAGAATATTATTATTTATATTTTTTAACACAAAAAAACACATATTTTCTTCAATAAAATACTATCTTTCATAAACCCAACCATGATTTCAGTTAAAAATGAAAGAAATATTTCTCGAAGTGAGCATTATTTACCCACAATTTGATTATTTGATTTGGATCTAATGATAAGTGCCTCTCTTGAAATCTGAGGTTTTCTTGATTATTACTCAAGAACATTCTTCTTGTTTGTTTATTCTTTTAAGATACACGTGAAACTAGAAATAACGAAATTTACCTTCGAAGAACCAATAAAACAAGCGACCATCCTTCAAATTAAAAGATTACCTTTTCCTCTTCAACTTTAAAGTTTTCTTTATTCCCTTATCCTTTCTTTCACATATTTTTCAATGAATTTCTCTTCATCCTTAAGAGGTAGTTAGAAAAAAACTCTTTCAGCATCATTTTTTCTATTTAAAGTAGTTTTTAATGTATCTGTAGGCCTTCAAGTTACATATTTTTCGAATTTTCATAAATTTTGTATTTAACTTCTGAAGGATAGCTGCTACATATTGTGGTGTCTTCAATTTAACTTTCTCGAAGAGTGATTTTCGGGCGATTCTTTTTTTGTTAGGTTAGAAAGCTTTTTTCAAAGGATCGCTTTTGTAATAATACAACGATTCTTTTTAAATTAAATCAACTTCATTATCATAGTTTCTAAGAAAGTTGAAAGACCCCAATTGAGCCTACATTTCATCGCTATTGAGATAATTTAAAATACTTGAAGAATCATTATCCTCTTATTTCCATGCTGTTATGTCTTCATTTTGATTATCTCTAAAAAATAAAGGAATATAATTCTCAGATTAGTTGATTACATTTTAATCTTATTATTGTTAAAAATCATAGAAGTTTAGATGTTCACCAAAGGTTGCAGGAATATCTTCATCTTCTTCATAATTAACTTGGTTAAAGTATGCATTACAATTGGTCATTTACTCTTAGGATTGTAAATTAGCTTGGTCTTCAATGATCTAATTTTCGTTTTTGTTGTTCTTATTTGGATCTTCTTCCTAAAAATCATTATTGGTAAGAATATCTCCAAAATTTGCAGTATTCTCAAAGACCTCATCTTGTTTTTATTCTTCTTGCTGGCTTTACTAAAAATAATTGCCTAACTAGAGATCTGCCTATTAATTTTATTGTCCTTCCATAAACCTGTTCTCTCAGCAAGTTTTGGTTCTAGGTTCTTATAAGTATCTACTGAAGACAGTTTGCTCCTCTGATGGGGAAAAAAGCACAACTACCCTTATCTCTTTATGCTCAAATTAGAAGCTTGTTTTTTTTTCTGAGTCTTTTTTCCTATTTAATTTTTAATTTATCCTTTATCTTCTTTCTTCCACACCAAAAGAAAAAACAATTAATTGTGAATTTGAATTCACCATATTCTAAATTTTATTTAATTAATGAAATCTCCGACATTTTTTATTAAAAACTATTATATTTAACCAATCAAATTCCTGAGATCTGATTAAAAATAGAGTTAATTATGATGATGAAAATATCAACAATAAACCAAACAAGTTGTTTTTCTTCTTCATTACTAAAACCCAGAAATCCCTCACAAATATTGCCTGATTCAATTTTTTACAGCCTCAGTCGAAGATAATTAATTTTGATATGCAAAGATAAAAATGATGTAATGTTAGATTCAAGGTTGATGGATTAGAGGGGGAGGGGGGAGGAGTTCTACTTAATAAATAGGAGTTTTTATGAAGAATTCTTGAGCTTTAGGAAAATGAAGCTATGGATTTAGGATCTCTTTAATGAAATAGGAGGGAACTGAGAGGAGATGTTTGAGAATGAATAATAAATAATAATCGATTTTAATCCAATTAAATGAGAGTTAGGAGAAGAGAGATTAAGGAAAAGGGAAAAAGTTTAGGAGTAAGTAATCCAGATGATAATGAACGTTATTAGAGACTAGATCCTAGTGTTATTTCTCTGAAGAAACATATCTTGAAAACTCAGAATTTAAGTGCTCAAAGCTTGATTCTTAGTTGCAAACTCATGACATAGAATTATCTAGAGAGCACTGTGAACCAGCAAGATTTTCTCCAGAGTAATGAGTAATGAGCTTACTCAATTTTTGAAGTATCTAAGCATCTATTTTGAGATCACAGATCTCTTATGGTTGTATTTTTCTGATCAATACTCAACTTCACTTATGATCTCTTAATAAGAAATCTCTTCTAGTTAGTTAATGTTAGAAGTATCACAAGAAAGAAGTTAATTATGTGTCTGATAGCATTTGATTTTAATAATATCTCGTTTTGTTGATCTCATTACTCGATGCTTAATATTCAACCATTTCTAACTCTGCTAAAAATTTCATCCTCCCGCCCCCACTTCTTTGTTGAGACTTGGTTGTTCCTAAAAATAATCCAAGATCTGAATGCAACCTAAACCAATTTTAAAAATAACTTTCAGGTTTTTGTAGTTCTTTTATCTTTTATCTGCATATTTGATATTGCAGATATTATTTTATCCACTGTTCTGATATCCAAAAAAATAATATTTGATTCATCATTAAAATCTGAGGTGAATCTTGATTTTTATTGAATAATAGTCTTTCTGTTTATTTATTCTTTTAATAAACATGTGAAATTAACTATTAATAACGAAATTTTACTTCAACGAACTAATAAAACAAGCAATAATCCTTCAAATTGAACTGTAAAAATTTTCTCATATTCTTTAAAGTTTTTCTTGTTCCTTTATCTTCTCTTAGACATATTTTTCAATGAATTTCTCTGCATCCTTTATAGGTAGTTAGAAAAAGAACTCTCTCAGCATCATTTTATCTTTTTACAGCAGTTTAAATAATTCTAAGCCTTCAAAGGTGACATTTTCTGACATTTCATCAATTTTTTATTAAAATTACTGAAGGATAGCTGCTACTTATTGTGGTGTGTTCAAGCTATCTTAATCCAAGAGTTATTTTCCATAGATCATTTTGATTAACCTCAAATCCTTATCTGTTAGCTTCTTTGGTCTTCCTTTTTAAATATTTCTAGGTATGGTTCTATGCTATTTTTAATCGCCCTTTTTTATTATGTGATTTCTAATAGCTGAGGCACTTTTATAGCTCATCCCGCAGTAGCATATGTAAGGTTAGATAGCCTTTTTTATATCACTTTTATGATGCTACGATTCTTTTTAAATTGTATCTACTTCATTCTAATTGTTTCTAATAAAGTTTTAAGGCTCCAATTCAGTCCAAATTACATTGCTATCTAAATATTCTAAAGTATTTTAAGAAACACTTAACCCTTATTTCCTTAACATTTTGTCTTCAGGCATTACAAATTAATCACATTCGATATTTGGATAATCTCTAATAACTGAAGAAATTCTATTCTGAAATTAATTGATTATCATATCATAGAAGTCTGGATGTTCATCAAAGGTTGCAGGAATATCTTTATCTTCTTCATAATTAACTATATTTTCTTCGTTAAAGAATTCATAGCAATTAGTTATTTTCTATTAGGAATGTAAATTAGCATGATCTTCAATGATCTCAGATTCGTTTTTGATGTTATTACTTGAATCTTCTTATTCATAAAAATCATTAATGTTAAGAATGTCCCCAAAAGTTGCAGTAATCTCATAGAGCTCATGTTCTTATTATTCTTCTCGTTGGTTTTACTCAAAATAATTGTTTATCTAGAGTTAAACCTATTATTAATAAAGTTATCGTTCCATAAATCTATTCATTGTGAGAGTTTTGCGTCTATGTTCTTTTAAGTATCTATTGATGACAGTTGGTTGCTACTCTGCTGTGAAAAAAAAAGCACTGCTACCCTGATCTCTTAATGCTTGAATTAGAGGTTTGTTTTCTTTTTTTATGTCTCTTTTTCCTATTTAATTTTTAATTTATCCTTTATCTTCTTCCACTGCAAAAGAAAAAAACAATCAATACGATTTTGAATTCACCATATTCTAAAAATTTTGCTTTTCCAAAATCTCCAATATTTTTTTATTAAAAACTATTTTATTTAACCAATCATATTACTTAGAACTGATTAATAATAGTGTTGATTCTGTTGATGAAAATGTCAAACAATAAATTATTTTTACATAGAAAAAACTTCTTGCTTTCTGAGGGAAATAAATTACAAATCTGCTAATGAACATAAAGGTTCTTCGATTCATCTTGGTATAATTTAATCTGCATGTTGTGCATCAGCAGTTAGTTGTTCTTTTAGCTTATTGAGGGAAGTTTCATCTCACTTTGGCATCTTAAAAGAATTCAAATTTGTATTTTTAGAATTTAGTATTCCTATTAAGCATCCAAATTGATATTCTTCTGGTGGAAGCAGAGAATAGAAAATTTGAAAAGTAATTATTTTTCTTCTGACGAGGATAAGGAATCTTAGAATAATTAATTGAAATTTGAGGGGGGGGGGGGTAAAAT
>Ga0302285_10001724_pt1 | contig 12231 bp, 17 predicted proteins | sample III_Fen_E2_2_FD_200455 | JGI IMG/M metagenome (GOLD analysis project Ga0302285, IMG submission 200455) | Peat permafrost microbial communities from Stordalen Mire near Abisko, Sweden - III_Fen_E2_2 | ecosystem: Environmental > Terrestrial > Soil > Wetlands > Permafrost | place: Sweden: Abisko...
TATAACTATAATTATTTTAATTATGATGATGGTTATTTCAAATTTTTTATAACAATAAATCAATATGATATAGCATCATCAATATGGATTAATAATAAACCATTAGATTATAATATAGATATTAATTTAGTGAAAAAATTTATAGAAAATCTAAATCATATTGTTAATATTAATATAACAATTAATAAATATAATTTATGAAACATATACAATTATTTGAAAATTTTAAATCAAGAACTGATTGGCAAGTTGGTGATATTATCAGTGGTGGAAAATTGAAATATGTTGATAATGGAAATTGGATTGTACCAGGCGAAAAATATGAAATCATTGGATTTCCTTTATGGAATAAAGACATTCATGATAACACAAGAATAAGAATTAAATGTGTAAAAAATAATATAATATATAGTAATTATTTTGAAACTTCACTATTTATGACAGAAGAAGAATGGAATTTAAAAAATTTAGAACAAAAATATAATTTATGAAATATATTAAAAAATTTGAATCCCCATTATTTACAAACGACGAATTACCTTTTATAAAATACAATGAAGGCGAATATGTTTCATTAGGTGATGGAATTATTGCAAGAATAATTAAAATAAGTAAATTTAAAGATAATAATAAATATCAGCTTTATGTTGAAATACTTGATAAAGAAAGAAATGTTTTTTGGAATAAACATTGGATAAATGAAGATGATATTGAAAGATATTTAAATCAAGAAGAAAAAGAAGTTGTGAAATTAGCAACAAATATAAAAAAATATAATTTATGAAACATATAAAATTATTTGAAAATTTTGAAGAACAAATTGAACTAAAAAAATTATTATCACATTTAATTTCAATTATGGAGTATTATGGATATAATGCTGAAAATTATATTATAAATAATCGTTGGGAAACTGAATTTGAAAAAGAAAAATATTCATTTTGTGTAAAATTAGAAATTGATAATTTTTCTAAAAGAAAATTTATCAAATTAGAAATATCTATGTCATTAAGAGCAAACGATTCTTTTGCAAAATTTTTTATGGAATATTTAAAATCAATAAAAGGAATGAAAATTATATCAGAAGAATATATTGCAATTTTTAAGGGAATAAATAAAATCTATTTTAAGATATTTGATAAAGATGTTAATAAAATAATTAGTCAGATAACTAAAAAGGATATAGACTCAAAATTAGAAATGATAAAATATAACATATGAAATATATTAAAGAATATGGAATAAGAGATGAATATTCAAAAATGGGTGTTGAGAATTTTTATAAAAAAAATAAAACTTCATATATAAATCCACATCTTGAAAATATTCATCTATGTTTAGATTTTGTGATTGATAAAATAAAAATTACTAATTTTTAATCATATGAGAACAAACTTCATCCAACCATTTATTTTTATATGAACTAGAATAACCACTTATACAATTTTTACCAAATTCCCATCTTGTTGAATATTTTAACGATTCTTCTTTACATCTTTCTTTAGTCCAATAACCGTTACTATTTCTTATTTTTACCATATGCACACATATGTCATCCAACCATTTATTTCTTAATGATATTTGATAGCATGATTGTGATTTATTTTTAAATTCACCTCTTGTTTTATAATTTAGTGATTCTGTGTGACATTTTTCTTTTGTCCAAAATTTTTGACCACCGATACTTCCTGTTTTATATTTATTTAAAATTATCCATCCATTTTTTTTATATTCATTTACATATTTTTCTTCTAATTTTTTTGCCAAATCAACATCAATATATTCTGTTAATTTTTTAAAATTATAAATATTATTTTTTTGTAGATGATTGTAAACCGCACCTTTTTTTAAATGCTCACTAAATCTTCTATCTAAATTTGATGTTAATCCAATATATGCACAATTGTCAGAAAATTCATAAACATATATACACCGTTTATATAAATCACCAATTATAATCATATGAGAGCAAATATCATTTATCCATCCATTTTTTAATGATATTTGATAAATATATCTTGATTTATTTTTAAACTCATTTCTACTAGCAAAATTTAATGATTCTTCTTGACAAAATTCTTTTGTCCAGATATATGATTTATTTTTTCTCATATGAGAACAAACTTCATATATCCATTTATTTCTTATTGATGATCCGTATGCTTGTGTACAATTTATCCTAAAATCTGTTTTTGTTTTATATTTTAAAGCTTCCTCTTGACATTTTTCTTTAGTCCAAAAAATATTCATATTAATTCAATTTATTTTATACAGTATATATAAAAAACTCATTACCCTAAACTAAATAAAATGTGAAATATTTATTTTATATATAATAAAAATATTAAATTTATGAAATATATTAAACCTATATATGAATATGGAATCAGAGACGAATACTCAAAAATGGGTGTTGAAAATTTTTATAAAATAAATAAAAATTCCTATGTTAACCCGCACCTTAAAAATATTCATTTATGTTTAGATTTTGTTGTTGATAAAATTAAAATAACCAATTTCTTAGATTTAGCAGCTGGTGCTGGAGAAGTCACCTCATATTTAAAAACAAAAAACATAACTAATGCAACTGGTTGTGATCCTTATTTATTTGAATCATATGAAAAAAATACAGGTAAAAAATGTCTAAATGACTCATTTGAAAATATTTCTAATAATGGTTTAAATGATTTTTATCAAACTATTATTTGCTCATATGCTTTACATCTTTGTGATAAATCATATTTTAATAACCTATTATATAATTTGGCTTTAAATTGTAATTATTTTGTTCTAATTTCACCTAGTAAATATCCTATTATTTCTGAAAATTATTTTCAACTTATTGATTCTATTATAATTAATAAGTCACATTGTAAAATATTTAAATCTATTATTAATTAAAATCTTCATTTATCCTTACTTAATTACACATTTTTAAAACAGTTAAGATCATGATATTATATACTATATATATTTATTTTCCCCCCAAATTTTTTATAATTGTCTCTTAATCATTTCTTTAATAAGCAATTGTTCCACATATTCAGATTTATTAATATTTTTCTCCTTCAAATATTTACCTACAATTACAATTAAATCCTTATCTATAGTTAATGCTGAAATTCTGATTGGTAATGCTAATATTAAATATTATTTAAGTGTTGGATATGATGTTAGTAAAGGTGATAAGGTTCTAATTAATATAAATGATTTAAGAAGAGGTACACCTATAAAAATTAATGTTAAATGTGATATTTGTGGTGTTGAAAATAAAATATATCTTCAAAAATATCATTTTAATAAAGATAGATGCGGTTATTATTCCTGTGTTAAATGCTCTGATAATATAAAATATGGTGCAGATAATGTATCACAATCTGAAATAATAAAAGATAAGAAAAAAGAAACTACATTAAAAAATTATGGTGTTGAAAATCCTTCACAATCGGAAGAAATTAAAAAATTAAAGTGTGAAAGTATGATGAAAAATTTTGGTGTAGAATATGTTTTTCAATCAGATAAATTGCAAGATAATATAAAAAAGACAAAACTTGAAAGATATGGTAATGAAAATTTTACTAATAGAAAAAAATCTAATGAAACTTGTTTAGAAAAATATGGTGTTGAAAATGTGTCACAATCAGATATTATTAAAAAAAGAAAATGTGAAACATCAATCATTAATTATGGAGTTGAATATCCTTCTCAAAATAAAGATGTTTTTAATAAACAACAAAAATCAGCATTAAGATTGATAAAATATAAAAATACAGATTTATATTATCAGGGAACATATGAATTAGATTTTCTTGATAAATATTATGATAAATTAGAAATATCTAAAAATAAAAAATCAATAAAATATATTTACAAGAATAAAATTAAATATTATCATCCAGATTTTTATTTCGATAAATTAAATTTGATAATTGAAATAAAGAGTGATTATACTTTAGTTAAAGAATTAGATAAAAATTTAGCAAAACAAAAATCATGTGTAGAGTTCGGATATAATTTTATCTTTATAATTAATAAAGATTATTCTATTTTTGAAGATATTGTTTTTTCATAATTTCTACTAAAAAAACGGAATCTATAGCGTCATCGAGAGGCTTGGGAACGTCTTTATTTTTAGCTATTTGGTCTTTATATTCTTTACACCAATCTTTTAATTCCATTTTTATGTCACTATCTATTAAAGCATGAAACATATCCCATTTATCAAATTTATTGGATTGAATACCTTTAGTATTTTCATAGTGAAGTACTTCTTTAATAATTCTTTTACCAACTAATTCAATTCTTGGTTTATAAACCATTTTACAACATTCACTTTTAAGAGTTAGTGGTGATATAATTTGTATGGTGGAGTATTTACCCATTTTAGTCATTAATTTATATTTAAGAAATGTTGTATATTCAATTAAATCAAAAACTGGTCCTTTTGCTTTATATGCATAACCTTCAATACCAATTTTAACACTATCAAGAATTTTAATATTGTCAAATATATCAGTAATAATTAAGTCTGTTATTTTATCAAATTCATTAAGTTTAATCATTTCAGATTTACTATAATCTTTTTCGGTAGAATAATTGTAGTTTATATGTCTGTATTTAATAAATGGTGTTGTATCTTTAACCCATATATTATTATCTTTCTTTGTGGTATAGTTATATAAAGAAACTTTATTGCTTTTTTCTATACATAAAGCAGTTGAATTTTTAGATACGTCTAATCCAATAAAAATCATAAACAGTTTTTGTTTTTTTTTATATATAAAGAAAAACGAGTTCAATAATGTTTGATGAAAATAATGGATTTCATTTAGTATATGCTAAAAATTGTGGTAGACCTAAAAATTGTTTTTTAGAAACAAGAATAGAGGTTACTAAATTTCTAAAAAACAATTTAAATGATATTGATTTTATTTCTATAAATGATATAATTATAGATAAAAATATATTAATTAATAATAGTTTGCCTCTTTGTAGGTATTTAAAATTAAAGAAAATAAATGAAATATGATGGTGTGGTAATAAGAATTGAAAAGAAATTATTCTTATTTGTGTTAAATTCAGATACTTATACAATGACAGATGGAATTAATATCTCCGATCACGAATGTTATAAAGATGTTAAAGGAGATCAATTGATGGTTGTTGATGTAACATTTAGAGATGGTACATTAGAATTAGATGATTTAGATTTAGATGATTTTATTCATGGTGATACTTATGGTGAAAATGATATTTTCATTAAAATACATGATATAATGTTATTTTCTATTGGTAAAGAAGATAGTATAAAAAGAATATCATTAGTAGAGTTAATTGAAAAGGGTGATTTGAATGTTATTGCAATAGATTGTATAGAGAAAACAAAAGAATTGGTAAAAAATGTATAATTTCTCAGTTAAAGATAGTTTATTAAAACTACAAGAAAAAAATTATGATATAAATATTACTAACACAATTAATATGTTAGTAGAGAAATTTGATGAAAATCAAATTAGAATATTGTCTCAATATCAAGGATTAAAAATAGATAATAATTTAATAAGATTGTTTTTTATTGAAAATGTTGGTTTTAGATGTTTGAATGATAAAGATAATATTTATGGTAAAATGCCAATTTGTAAAAATATTGAAAAATATATGAATGATTTATATTTAGAATCGTTTAAAGAATATCCAATAAAATTTAAATTCAAATTAGGTGATTTTGTTAAATTAACTAATACATACTATTTATATGCTACTATGTGTCGTATGAATAATGTGAACTTAGATACAATATTTAAAATAATTTATATTGATGGTAATGATAAATCTAATGAACCATATCAAATAGAACTTTTAAATAATAAACTAATTGATTATATTTGGGTTGATGAAAAATCTATAAAATTATCTACTGAAGAAGAAGTTGTTGCAAATAAATATAATTTATAAATAATTAGCACTTGCTATATCATCGTTATCATTTAATCCCATTGCTGTTCCTTCTGTACAATCTTCACCAAAAGGATTACCAATTCCAATTGCACAAACAGTAAAATTATCAGGCGGTAAAACTGGATCTATATAAAATTTTAATTTAGATTTAATTTCTTTCTTTATTTGAATAACATTTCCATTTTTATCCAAAAAAATATGAACATCTATATTAGTTGTTCCACTTAATGTTGAGTTATCTGCTGATGTGTTTGTTATTAATCGTCCCATATTCTATATATTATATTTTTTTGAAAATAATATAGTTTCTAATTCTTCTTTATTTTTAGAGTGATATAAAATTTCACTTTCTGACATACCCCTACTTGTATTATTTTTTCGATAAAAATAATTTTGTATATTTTTTGGAATTTTTTTATATTTTACAATATAATCAAAACCAGCGGCATCTGTATCTACTATTTTCCCAATATTATTATCAATAAAATTAAAGAAATTATATATTTCTGGGTCATTTGATCCAACTCTATTTGTTTCTTTACATATAACAAAATCACCAATGTGATATTTATCATCTTCTATTATTTGACTATTTTCAAAAAATCTAAGGTATTTCATATATTATATTTTTTTGATAATAATATAGTTTCTAACTCTTTTTTATTTTTAGAGTGATATAAATTTCATCTAATTTAAATCTTCTTATATAATCATCTATTTCGAATTTAACATCAAATACGAAACCAGTATACCTATCCACAATTTTTCCAATATTTGATTCTAAAAATATAATCATATTATAAATTTTTATATTATTCATACCTCGTTTTCTATTATTATTTAATTTTATAATTACAAAATCCCCAATTACTGGATTTATATTTTCAAAAAATTTAAGGTGTTTCATTTATTAGCATTTGTATTATTTGTAGATATATTAGATGTATAAGTATTATTTGAAGAATTAACTTTAACAATAGTTTCTATTGGTGTACTTACTGTTGTACTATTATCATATATGTTCACATTTGTCCATTTTTGTGATGTGTTGTTGATATAATCCGTTGTCTGCCAATACTTCATTTTAGATAAATCAAAGTTATTATTAACTAACCAATAATTTCTAGGCTGATCATAATAAAACATTTTATTATTTACATATCCTATTCCACATCCATCATTATCAAAGGTTGTAGTTTCAATATAGATATATGGATCTATATATTTATTTAAATTAAAACTAAATGGTTTTAGATCATTTTTTAATAATTTGAAATATTGAACAGGTACTAAAATTTCAGTAGGATTATAAGATGTGCCTGATAAAACAAATGTTTTAATTTTTACTGAATAACTTGTTGGCGCTTCACTATAATCTAATGATGTACCAGTATTACCTGACATTATATAAAAATTTACCGTTATAAGATAGTCAGATTCAAAATTTAATGTTGCGGTATAGTTAAAATTAACTACTGTTGAATTTCTTTCTATAACTGATTTCATAGTTTGATTAGATTCATCATAATCTTGATATAAAGTTTGATTTGTATCAGCTACACCAGTTATATCTAATAAATTGGCAGAAATTGGAATAATATTTTTTCTTAACCAATTTTTTAGTTTTGTTAATTTATATTGAACTTCTTCTAGAGAATAAATTAATACGTTATTACCATCTTCATCGGTTATTTTATAAGCCAAATTAAATAGATTTGTTTTTTTCCAAGTTTGTTGATTTTGATATTTTCCTGCTATAAAATCCATTTCATTCCAACCTTGAACTGTATTATCAAATATATCAGGAATTAAAACTTTATGTAATTTAGAGTAAAGTGAAGATGATTTATCAATATTTCTATAATATTCATATAATTGTAATGAATTGTAGCCAAAATAATTAATTGCATTTATTAATGATTTGTATGAACCAATATAATCATATATTTCTCTAAATGTTGTTAAAAGTTCTTTTCTTTTTCTATTTAATAAGGTGTAATCTATAGCGTTATCTTCTATATCAGAATCATATAATATTTGATAAACATCATCTTCTGATTGTACACCAACATTATTTAGATTTACTTTATACCTAATATCTTCAATTTCTGTTTGTCCATATATTGGACATGTTAATATTTCTTTTGGTTGAACTTCTATTTTGAAAAAGAACGTCGTACCTGTGGTTGTAAAATATGTAAATCCAGATGAATATGTTAATCCTGTTTCTACACCATCAATCATATATGTGTATCCTGTGTCAATTGTAATTTTATTTCTACTTAAATTTAAAATTTTATAAGTTAAATTATTTTCAAATATTCTTTGATTATATTTACTTTGATCTTTAAAATAAAATTTTATAAGTTGTTCTTTTTTAAACCCATAAGATATAAAATTAAAATCCACTGGTGATTTATATTCTAGCGTTACACCATCAAATATGAAATTTTGTAATGATATAGAAGAGCCTGAATTGGTATATCCTGAATATGAAAAATAATTAGTATTATTTTCAAATTTTTCAATCAATTCAATTTTTAAAGTTCTTGAATTAACTCCTTCTTCCGTAGCGTTATATCCTATATATATTTCTAAAGGTTCAGGAATCCAATTGTAATCTAATGATGAATCTAGTTGCTCTAATTTAAATATTAATTCATCAAATACTGTTTGTTGAAATTTTGGATTATTAACTTTAGTTAAGTCTTTGTTGGCATCAGTGTTTAATAATACAACATTATTTATTTGTGAATCAATCAAAGGTTTTTGGCCTGTATAGACTAAATCTGAGTTATTGTTATATGGTATTAATTGAGTACCACTTACATCGTAAAAGAATATGGATTCATCTATAGAATCTTCATATGGTATTTGCCAATATGCTCTTAGGTATATATCCCTATAATATTCACCTCTTGGTTTTCTAATAAAATCTCTAGTCTTACTTTGTATATTAACATTTGCTTCTGACGTAAACACTCCTTGATAGGATAATCCAATAATAGATTCTGTTAATCTAATAATATTATATTCTTTATTATTTTCAGAATAATTACTTCCTGATATTTTTAAGATCATACCTGTTGCTAAATTTAAATTAAATAAATTTGTTGATTCACTTCTTAATTCATTACCTGATAATAATATTGATCTATTTCTTTGTCTTTCTGTTATTTTATATGATGATAATATATTAACCATAATTTCCAAATCCCAAATATCAACATCAGATAAAATATTTAATGTATATCCAGTATGTGCTATACTATATCCACTATAAATAGTGAAACCATTTATAGTAAATATATCACTCCAATAATTCACAAAATTGTTTATAGTATTTTGAGAATTTATATTATAATTAATATAATGTTGATTTCCATTTAATGTTAATCTAAAACCAAAACTATCATTATCATTATTTAAATATAAAACTATTTCTGTTGATATATTATTTTGATATAAATTGTTAGATGCTCGATTTGTATTTTCATTTATTAATTTTTCATTAGTGATTATATCATATTTTTTTGATATTCCATTATTTGTTAATGAAAAATCATCATTTATTTTAACATTATTTGTATAACCAGAAACTGAAAAATAATTTATTTTTGATCCATATAAACTTTCAATTGATAAATAATCATAATTATTTTTTATTGAATGATATACATCAATACCATATTGATATAAAGTTGATTTATATTTAGATATGAACATATCTATTGTATTAGATTCTGTATTATTTATAGTAGTTCCACTAATATAAATTTGTGATAAACTTAATATATTTGTAGTTAAATAACAATATGCATCTTTTATTGTATTATTATTAAACATAGATACATCACCACTTGGTGTTACATTTATACTTTTTATTTGATGAGGTTGTAATTTCTGAGTTATTCTATAAGTGAATCCACTTTCATTATGAATATAACCTGGGGTGAACATAGTTGTAATATTTAATATATTATCATATGATACGTTACTTATACTAAAATCTCTATTTTGCATTAATGTCAATCCTGTTGAAATTCCAATTAATGATATAATATCACCACCTTTTATGTTTAAAAATCCATCACATTGCATAGTGTTCCATTGTGTTGTATTATTTAGATTAGAATTGTTACTATAATTATTTGATATTTGATAATATTGCTTAAAAGTTATATTTTTATCGGCTATAAATTTGGTTGAAACTAAACTATTAACTAAAAATGTAGATCCACTAAATAGTGCTGCACCATTATTATCTTGAAAAATTATTTCTTTTAAATTATATTGTGTGATTCCATATTTATCAACATAGGAATCTGGCGCTAAAATATTTGCAGATTTACCTATTGTTAATATATTATCAGCATAAGATACTTCACCTTGCATTATTTTAGGTCTTTCAGTAAATAATTCAATATTTAAATTAAAATTTTGATTTGTTACACCATTTAATCTTATTTCATTTAAATACGAATATGTTACACCATTTTGTTTTATACTAATTATTTGATCATTGAAATCTGAATTGATTATTGAAAAATTTTTATTAGTTTCTAAATTTTGAAAAAAATTTTCATTTAATAAATTTCTATCATATTCATTTATAGAGATCATATTTAAAGAATTTGTGAATCCAGAAATAAAATAAAAATCAAAAATATCATTAGATGTATTTGTTATAATTAAAAATGCATTTTTTTTAATATCTAATACTGTAAAATATTGATCATTACCAAAATCGGTAATTCCAGAAATAGATGTAGAACCGCTTACATTAAAGAATGATATTATTGTTCCTATTGGAAATTTTCTATGAAAATTATCACCATATATCCATTTAGAATAAAATTTATCTGATTCATTAACTTTTATAATATTTGTAATTTTCTCATTTTGAAAATTAGTTTGACCTGCTAATGTGAGTCCACTATTATTATTATATTCTAATTTAGCAAAATCAACATTAATAGCAAATTCAATTGGATCTACATTTTCAAAAATATGTAAACTTTGAGTTTTAAAAGTTTGATCTGAATTCTCATCAAAAAAGATTTTACCTTCGTAGTTTTGTGAATCTTGATTATAACTGAAATTGTGAGGATATCCTTCTTTATTAAAGAAAATTAACGACGAGTTTGACATTGATGAAAAATGATTTTTTCTTATATATAAAAAATCAATTTTCATCATATAAACTTTTATTGTAAAATTAGATATATTAAGAAAAAATCAATTTTATGGAGATCAATTTGAAGGATAATATTTATTTTAAACCATATCATGGAAAATTAAAATTAAATGAGGATATTGTTGATTTTATTCTTTCAGATAAAATAGATAAGGTTTTATTTAAGGGTGAACCAAATGAGATTAATTATAAACTTTTAAAGAAGATTATACCGTTAATAGATAAAAATTCTGAACCTGAATTGGTTAGAAGAAAATATCAAAATATTTTGGAATTATGTGATAATTCTCCATATTGTATAATTTATAGAAAATAAAAAATCCAGATTTAATCTGGATTTTTTATTGCTAATTTTTTTAATTTGATTCTTCTTAATTCTTTTAATGTTGCTTTTTTCCAATCTTCTATTTTATCATATAAAACTCCATTATAATAATATTTATTTTTATTTTCATCTTTATAATCAATTGCTGGACCATTAAGTCTATGATAGATATTATTTTTCTTATATTCCGTTCTATCTTTAAAGTTAATAATAGAATTTTTATATATATTTGTTAACCAAGAATTAACATTTACTTTTTCGTTATAATATTCTCTTAGTTTTTCATTTCTTTCTGATCCCCTTTTCATAGAATCTATTTCATCAAACTCTGTCATATAATTTTTGTAATTTCTTTTTTCGCTGCTTTTTTATATCAATTTTTAAGTAGCAAATATTAATATTATTGATATTTTGTATGTTTTTATCTGTATTATTTATGATTTTAATAGGTTTATCAAATTGTATTACAATATTTCCACCATTTTTATAAATATTAGTAATTACTCTACTAAATTTTGGAGCACTCCAAAAATAATAGAAATTATCATTTTGAGTAATTATATCTCCTACTTTTATATCTTCCATAATTTTACCTTTTTATTTTTTAATATATAGAAATAAATAGAAAAAGTTTAAATGCAGAAAAATAGATGGTCTAGAAAATTTGATTGGATTACTCTAACTGGCACATCAGTTATAAGTTACGTTCAGCAAGATAGAAGTGAAGTATATGATGAGAACAGATTTATTG
>Ga0302285_10001725_pt1 | contig 12227 bp, 8 predicted proteins | sample III_Fen_E2_2_FD_200455 | JGI IMG/M metagenome (GOLD analysis project Ga0302285, IMG submission 200455) | Peat permafrost microbial communities from Stordalen Mire near Abisko, Sweden - III_Fen_E2_2 | ecosystem: Environmental > Terrestrial > Soil > Wetlands > Permafrost | place: Sweden: Abisko...
ATTCATTGCTAAAATGCTACAACATCCAGAATCCTCAGGGAAAGATATTCTGTGCCATTAGAAAAAGACAGAACATTATCATTATTCCCTATTCGATCTCTCTCAGATACTACAATAGCATCATCTGAGTCTCTCTTTGAATTTACCAGCTGTTCTAAGATTATCTTCTCTGATATTGTAATCTCTAACAGCGTTTTCGATATTGGATTCTAATTCCTGAATATATCCGGTTTCTCTCTGGTACTAATTCAAAACATGCTCATAACTAGCAGCACATTCACCAGTCTCGTTGAGATATTCTAAGGCACTAATGTAGTTATTTACAATTTAACTATTTTTAATTGCACTTATTCCCCATCTTCAACAAACGCAAACTATGCGCTCTCAATCACAGGAGCCAGTAATATTAGCATAGAATCCCTTAACGCAACGGACAATAAGGAACTAAAGTTGCTGATGACAAATCGATCATACGAGCTATCAGGGACAGTAGTTCAACTAACTGATGACATATTCATAATTAACTCCTCTTAGTTTGAGAATAATTCCTACCCTAGTTCGTTTAACAAAGACACATAGTAATCAATAATCTAAATACAAAGCACATAAGTGAATCTTAAAGGGGTATTCTTCAATAGCAACTAAGCTAATATCTTTATTTCAGCCTTTTCTTAGGTTTAACTCATTAACTCATAGTTCTCTAATAATCAAGGTACCTAAGGAGCTGCAATAAGTTCAAGTTCTTCGACTGGGGAGTTTACCATTTAAAATACCTCTTTCATAGATAATTCTGCCTTTGCTAGTGGTGGTGCACTGTATTTCTACAATATATTAGATTTATCTATTGATTCCTCCACGAGCATGATAGGCAACACTGCCGTTATCGGTGGAGCAATGCGCTTGATAACATTAATCCAAAATCACTGGGAAACCTACAGCATTGCCTGTAACTTCCTTGGCAACAAAGCTGAGATATTCGGTGATAATATAGGCACCTACCCAACTAGTTTCTAAGTCTTCACTAACTCTACAGCTAGCAATGAATTTATCAAAATTTACACTGGGGAAATCATAGCTAATTCTGCTAATACAAATACAGTCTCAAGTCTCTAACTTTCTAACCTCTAAAGCGGTGGTATCAAATAAATCAAAGTTATGCTCTTCGACTAAGCAGCTAAGACATTCTCCATCAACTCCACAAAATACCAGCAGGATTTATACTCTTCATTTATCATCAGTGAACTCTCTAATTACTTCGTTGAAGCAGTTGTCGACTATTCATCTTCTTCAAGTAGCAGCAGTTCTGTGTTGGAAATCTCCGGTGAGGCTCTTCTCAGTGTGAAGCAATTCGACATAGAATCCATAGCATTTTGGTTTAAATCCTTAATGCTCTCATCATAACCGCTTCATACCACCTCCTCCTTGTATTTTAAAATCACCTTGAATTCAATTCATACTCCAACTCAAATCCCCACAGTTGTACAATTCAGAGAATGCTCTAAAGGTGAGATTAAAGTAACCTCCGAGCAATCAATCTCCTCTAGTTCATCGTCATCTTCCTTGATCATTCAATGCTAAAAATGCTCCCTTGGAACATATTCCTTATCAAATACCAATACCATCTGCTAATAGTGTCCTTCCTCTGCTACTTCCTGTCAAGGCAACTAAATCACACTCGCCAAAGGTTATTGGCGTCTTAAAACCGACACAGATGAAATCTTCGAATGCAAGAGTATCCTTGAAGATATCTGCTGGGAGGCAAATCCATCCAGCAAACAAGGTTGCATGGAAGGTTATTTAGGTCCGTTATGCGAGCAATGCGACATCACTGGATAAGTCTGGAAGAACAAGCGCTACACGTAATATCTCTCAAGCTACTGTGGAGAATGCAGTTCAATTCCTTATTAGATCTTCCTCAGTTTACTCGTTATCTCAGCTATTATCCTATATTTGTTCTTCAGTATATTCTTCTTCATGAACCGATATATCCACCATTCAAGATGCTACTATCTCCGAGTTATGAACATCCTCCCCTTCTCTAAAAGCAGTATCTTTGATGAATCTTCTTTTTTCATTAAATCACTCTTAAACTACCTCTAAGTTGCAGCTGTGTTATTCTCATTAGAACTCTCCTTCATCCCATATTCCTTCGTGTTAATCCCGTAAATATCAGGCCAACCAACCTAAAAACTCGTAGTCTCCCTTAAATGTGTCCCTAGTCCTACAATAATCAATTATTTCGGATAAGAACGCTTATCGGCCGGGATATAATTCCTCTTCCCACTTCTAATCTTCCTAACATTACTCTCAGTCCTTGCAATCTTCCATCGCAACAAAATATGGGGAGTTCGAGCTTATCATAAATTCACTATGATCAATATCTTATTCATTTTCTTCTAATCCGATTCCTTATCATTCTTCACAAGTGCCCTCTCCTGCAGAGACATCGGTGAACAATCATATCGAACAATCAACTTAGAAATCAGTTGTTCTGATACTTCCTACAAGAAATTCGCTATGGCATTTATCCTCCCTAATCTTTTATTTTGGACACTCACTCCTGCGATAATTTTATATTTACTCATCCGATAAAAACGAAGCAACCATTCGCTATCGTACTGCACAATGAAATATAAATTTGGATATTATTATCTCGAATACAAAGAGAAATACTTCTACTGGGAATTCATTAGGATCTATTTAAAAATGATCATCGTTATCATTGCTACTCTTCTGAAATCCCTTGGACTAGCATTGTACGTACTATGCATCATAATCATATTCATATACGTACTAGCTGTTATCTGGGTATAACCGTTTTAGAACTAGCAATTATTTAAATTTGAGATTCTCTCATACATGATTCTCGTCCCATCTGTATTCTTCTATTAACTCTACACAATCTACCCACATGCATTTTTAAATCTCCCAATAGCCTTCTGCCATTATGGATATCTGACGTATATTGGGTTTGTGATTCTGAAACATAAACTCAAAAGTTAAAAAATTGCATTTAAATAAGCAATTCATAAGTTCATGTAGTAGATCCTTCCGAATCATATATTCTCGATGATATCCACTCCAAAACCGAAATCACTCCTACCATTGTATCATTGGAAACTCATTTACCTGAATTTGAACTATTTGAGATATAAATAGTCAAGTTAATAGACAAAACACTTCGAAAAAACAGAAAGTCCAATATCATGCGAAAGTAAACAAAGAACATAAAATAATAGGTGTGCGTGTGTTATTCGCAGCTTCATAGCGTTTATCATTCTTCTATTTCATTGTTGTTTTTGTATGTTTTTCTTCTAAAAGGAACCCACATTATGAAGGTGAGTGGAGTTGATGGACCAGGGAAAAGACGTACAACGATTTAGTTTAAGAAGAGTTTAGATGTCAAGTAGCTTCCTTTGTCGAAATCAGTTTAATTCATCCGACATCCATCTTCGGATAGCTAGGGTCTACAGGAGATTTAACTGCATGTGAGCAGATACAAGCGATAAACTGGTGTTACTTTGAAGACTCAGCTGACTTCCTCAGAATCTAACACATAGTAGAATCTACAGAATAACAACAACAACAACAACACTAATAACAATAATCCCTCTGAATCGATAATATTCAAAGATTAATCATAGCAATAATAATAGTTTTGTAATTAAACTCAATCATTTAGCCACTTGATGGACGAGCAGCGTTGTGGGATTGCATCTAAATCACCTACTTTCTTCCCACTTAATTCATAGAAATGTCTGTCTTCTCCGAAAAATTTCACTGAAAGTATCTCATCGAATATTTCTCTAGAATTAAGGAGCTTCCCGAATGAAACGTAGAATGTCGATATACCGTAGATTCGTACCCCAAAGATGATCAAACAACAAGGAGAACAAAAGAAAGTCAATGATTAGATGAACTCACCTTAGCATACAATCTGATGTGATAAGAGAGCAAAGCAAAGAGAAATGAAAACATTATTTGTACTGGGGAGAATTGTTATTAACTAACAGGAAAAGTATACTTTAAATTAATATTCCCAACACAGCTTGCATTGTCGTTCTACTTTAATATCTGATTCTTTCAAATTCCAATGCATTTATGTGATTTTAACGGGTAGGGAATTAATTAACTTGAAGTATTCCTGAATTCAAGAGAAATAGGGAGAGGTTTGGGATGAATGTGAGATCATAAAAAAGAACATATGTAATTGCCATTTGTAATTCTTAATTTAGGTAATATCATCAATGATTTTTGGTAATTTCATGTAATCTTCCTTGAACCACAGACAAAATATTGAGTTATTTCTGTAATACTAACCATGAACAAAAATTTAATTGAAATCAAAAGTCTTATTTTAATTAAATTAATATGTGTGTGAGTGAGTGATTGATTAATCTTGAATTATTGGAGATAACAAATCATAATATCTTGTGTTATTAAAATACAGATAAGAAGGAGATATTTATTGTCTGATATAATACATAAGTTAAACGAACAGCAATGGATTCTAAAGATAATAAATCAACTGGAGAGGATAAACCAGTGGTTACAAGGAAAGCAAGTGGAAATGATAGCATGATAAGCAATTAGTAACTAGCTGGAGAAATCGCGAATATTGCTGAATCTATCGCAAAGTTTGAGGATTTATGGGTAAGAAGACATAAATATTATTTCTAGGAATGAATATTCACAGATTTTGAGCATTTTTGTTGTTTTTGTTATGCGTTGTGTTTTTGTGCCTATTTACAACTAATGCAAAATTAGGATAAAGGTGATGTTGTAAGGAAGCATTCAGTGGACAGAAGAAAGGTCTTCGAAGAGTTCACTAATCTGCTAAGTGAAAGATCAGTGATTGAATTAGAGTATGCTAAGAACATTCAAAGGATTGCAGCAAGCATGAAGAAGCTAGTACAATCAAAAGGGTAATTAATCAAATAATTCATATTCCCCATCGATACCATAATGTATCATTCTTTGGTATTTGTGTTTTGTATAAAATAGGGACATATCAAATATGATCGCATTGTACAGCAGTGATTTACAAGTGCGAGTACAATAATCGATGAGTCTAGCTGATAATCTCAAAGAATACGTATCTGATTACCTCAAGCAGATACTCAAAGAATAAGAGGAATATGCGAAAGTTGTGTTTTCAGATGGCAAGAAACTAGAGAAAGATTTACAATATCATCTAGAGAATATTGAAAAAGTAAAATAAGCAGCATGCATAATTTATTTAATAAAAAGGAATAAATTGTGTTTCTTTGCTTCCAGACTCGTTTGCGATACTTAAAAGCGAAGAGAGAATTCGACGACATGCAAGTTATGAATCAAATCTATTTATTGACTTCATCAGTTTAATCAGATAAAAAAGACAAACATAAGCTCAAGTAGAATAAGAATTTGGTTTTTGATTTATTTCTTGCAATCTACTATTTTTGTTAATAGAGTGTCTCAAACTGAGAGAGAAGTCTAAGAGTTCAAGTTTGTCTTCCAAGAAGCACTAGAGAACTATAATTCCTTCATTCAGATGTTCTACCCAGAGCAGGTTAGATTATTAAGTTAGAAATAAATATCCAAATTGATGTTGTGGCTTATGCTCTTCTTCTTTGGTTGATTTATTCAATCCTCAGTGGCGAATAATGTAAGACCTTTAAAAGCAAGAAGAAGAGAGATGTGAGGGGATGCACGATGGAATCTTAAAGTTATTAATGTTCGAGACTTCATTCTTCAAGAATATTGAATACCAAGTGAATTTGCTAAGTAAGACAATAGCTTCCTGTGATTTATCTGAAGATGCTAGAAAGTTCGTGAGTTTCAATTCCTCGAATAAGCCACTCTACAAGCAGATAGCGTATGAGTAGTTTGTGAGCTTTGTGGATTGCAGTATGCAGAGGATTAACTAGTAAACCACGAAAGGAGGAGTAGTTGGTGTTGCTGACAAGGACATCGAAATATTCGTTAAGAAATCGATAGAAGACAAGTAGTCTGTGGGTATGATGCAACCTGCAAATGATAAACTCATGTATGTCTTGGATATTGTGATTAGATCTTGGAATGATAAGAAAATATCTAGTGAGGAGTACACTTTGTTCCAAGCGAAGACATTGGAAGATATTGATTTCTCGAATCACTTTGCGTATGTGCTTTAGTAGTTTAGAATCTAGAATAAATTCACACTCACTGCTAGTTCTTTCTAAGCTATTGCGTATCTCATCTCGTGCTCGCTTAATGGGGTAAGTTACATTAAAAGGGAGGGGTTAAGAAGTTATGAGGGAATTAATTATTTGTCTTGTGCTTTGACTAAGTGCTTTAAATTCCGTGACAGCAAGTTCTCAAGGTAATTGCTAGTGCTAAGTTTCACATACTACACAGAATAAAGAGTAGTTAGAGAAGCAGCTCAATTTAAAGAGCATACAACAGAAGAGACAAATGCATCTCTAGAAATTAAGGATAAGAATGGGAATCTAAATGATCAAGGAGAAGAAGAAGGAAAAAAAGAAGAAGAAGGAAAAAAAGAAGAAGGTGAACAAAAAGTAGATGCATAACTAAACGATATTTTAACTAATAAAGACACTGCTGCAGATGTTGCTGAAAGCGAGAAGAATCAAGCTGCGAACTCATCAGGAGAGGAAAATATCGCATAAGATACAACAAACCAACTATCAGAATATGAGAAAACAATATCAGCTCAACAACAATAACCAAATAGTTAATAGCAGACAGATCCTGCTAGTAGCTCTCAGAATCAACAATAATTTGATCAACCATCAGACTCCTCTTCATCATCCTCATCATCTTAGCCTACCCTCGTGGAGAAATCTTATCTGTATTCTCAGATAATTCATCATCATTTATGGAAAAGCCGTGATTTCTGGGAGGCAGCAATATTTGATTCTGCGTACGAAGAACTTAAAGATGGGATGAGTTTAAGACAGTACGAGTCTTAGAAGGAGTCAATCATGCGGGAGAGAAATACTTGCTTTGGTTAATTAATATCTCTGCTGCAGAATATGCTACTTTTCGAAATCGACAAAAAAGAAATCAGATTCCTACTCTAGAAATTCGCTAAACTCTTTAATCTCACTGAAGATCAGCTTAAATCGTTGAATGTATGCAATAGATTAATTATTAAGGGGGATAAATAAATTAAGCTTTGGAAGTGTTAAAGAAATAGCAGAATATTTTGATAAAATTAGTGATTTCACCCAAAAGAAGATTAGGAAATTGTTTTTGAGTTGATTTGCCTATTTATTTTGTTGTTTAGCTGACTATTGATCAACATGTCTACTCAGAAATATCTTCAATCTAGTAATCTCCGAGTTCATAAAGTACTTCCTTCTCAAATTGAGCAGAAATGAAGGGAAATATTATCTGAAATACTTAGAAATAGTCCCTCATCCATCAGTATCAATCATTTTATCATAAAAATAAGGATTACTAACAAAAATTTTTAACATGACTATTATTCCTTCAATCTTGCTCCTAAAGCAAGTGCTTTCTGTGAGATACTTAGTTGCACAGCTCTTAACAATGGAGCATTGTGTTTCGAGCTTAATATTGTTTTTAGATTTTATATAACTTATCACAAATAAGAACTTATTATCAAATGAAAATATGTATTCCTGTTGCTTTATTTGAATAATTGTTATTTGGTAGCAGCTATTATATTAGATTCTCGTAATTATTATCTTATTTTTGTTTCTCACTCTGTTTTGTTTATTATTATGATTTTGCTGCCAATCCCACTGTTTGTTTTTAATTCACATAATCAGTGGATTTTATCTTAATACCCATAATTAGTGGATTTTTAAGTGTAATCAAACATCATAGGCGTTACTTACAGCGAAATCGAGAATTTGAAAGATTGACAGAGGAAGAGACAGAAAAAAGATAATATGAATAAGTGGGATAGATTGATATGACACACAAAGATTATAATAATTATTTTTGTGTGTGTGTGTGTGTGTCCTACAATAACTTACATAAATCGAAGGAAGAATGGATAATCTCATTTGAGAAATCAAATCCATCGATCAATTTATCTGTAATGTTCGCTGATATTTAATAACGCATTGTAAATCCAATCAAACAATTTCAAACCACTCACTGTGGGCGTGTGACTGCCCCATGAAAATAATAAATTTGAATTCTTGTCTCTTTCTCTAAATTATGCTAATCTCCTCTTTTTTATGAACTCCCCCTCCCTCTCTCTCCCCAAATAGCTTCCTTTGCTAGTTTGTGTTTTCACAACCGATTTAACCTTGCTTTATTCTTCTTCCACAAAAACTAAAATCAAAGAGATATTTAAATACTTATTAACCAGATCATACACATATACACTAGGATAGATAAATACATAGATACTTCTCAATCAATATCCCATAACAATATCAATAGCAATAACAACGCAATCATACTTACAACCACTTCTCCTTCCATCTTCATCTCCAGCTTGATTCCCATTCATTCCTAACGAATATTTCAACTCCCTAGTAGCTTTTTCTACAGATCTTTTTTTTTTAAAAACCATAATGAACTTCTTAGAAAGATTCAAGGGAAAGACATCCACTATCGACAAGAAAGGCATCGATGGTGTAGTCATGTCTAAAGCACTTCCAATAGAGAAAGATTACCAAAGTTATGAGCCAGAATACACACCACCAAAACCATTCCTAAAGAGAGTCTCCTCCGAATAGCAACAACAACTACTCTCGCAATAAAGTAAGTTGAGCTTATTTCTCTCTCTCTTTCTGTTTCTCTGTTTTTCCTTGATCAATCCTTCAATATGAAGGTTAGTTTGCTATCCCTTATTCTGACTTTTTCATTGATAACTAAGTCTACAAAGCAACATGATTTTATTCCTTTACCTACCATATTTCCATCACAATTTCCTCCTTTCTTCACATTCTAACTTCTTTCTTTTCCCCTTTTAGTTAAACTTCCTGAGCTTCTATCCACACCTATTCTCGAGAAAGAGCGCAGTTTAACATTAAACACCATGAGTTCATCACCTAAAAAACCATAAATCAAAATATTCACTCTCATCCGCCCTAATAACAACTGCACTTCTTCCGTTCGCAGTGAATCCCCTCTTCTGAAACTCCCACAATGTCCTTCTCCTTCTAAACACAAAGGATCCTTTAACTCCTCTACTTCCAGTACCACATCAAACTCAGCGCAGATCACATAACTCACAGGGAATCCTTCTATGAATAGTAGCTCCAACTCAGGGGTGTTCTCTCCGTTATTCAAAAGAGGCAGTCGAAGCAACACTTACAATGATTTAATGAAACGGTAACTCACAGATCAAGAGCTAGAAGCATAACAGATGTCAATGCTATCGGGATTAGTTCAATAATAATAGTATTAAGGATAACAATACCAGTAATTAATCTAATAATAACAGTAACACTAGCAATACTTAGCTTTCTAGCAATAACAGTATTCCTAACAACAATAACAGCAAAAGGAATAGCCATAATCACCCTCACAGTAATATTCACTTTCTTCGAGTATTAAGAAAATGAATAATCAAGCAGGATCTTAGAATGGTTCAACTCAAGGATCATCTGGTTTTGGAGGTAGTAGCTCTAAGATACATTAGCAATCTACTGAATCCTTCAAGATCAAGACACCTAGGTTGAAGGATAGTCCTGTCAAGGGAGGGTTTGCTGGGAGAATGTATTAACTAGGTAGCTAGAGTCCAGTGCTAATTGATGGTGGATAGAGAAAACTCAATGAAGATATACGAGTTAGAAGACAATTAGGGGATTAAACTGGGAATAACACCAGCAATGGATTTTAAGGATAAGAGAGTGAGATGCTGTATAATGGAGGGTATAAAGTTCCAGCTGGGATGAGTTAAATCATTGTCCCAAATGACTATGAGTTAATAGCAGTTCCTAAATCTCTTGGGTTGTCTCATTCGTAATAGTTTAATTAAGATGGACTTCGATCGGTGCATGGTCTCCCTCGATTACCATTGCTGCAGTTCTAGAAATAAGAGTCAACTCCAGCAAGAATCCTTGGATATTCTCCATTGAATACAGATTCTTCGCCAGTTAATAGAGCGAGTCTAGGGTTTAGTTAGGTTCTGAATAAATAAAATCTCATAAACTCAGCGAAGAATATCTTAGAATCAAGGTAAAAACATCTTGTGCCGTCATTTAGATATGAACTGGATGCTATGGAAGAAAAACATCGAGATATTATTGAGAATTTTGATAAAATTAGAGAAGCTAAGAATTAAAAGTGAAAGGAAGAGAGAAAGAGAAAGGAGAAAATGTGAAGATATTGATATTAATATTACAATTAATAGCAAATTAGTTTTTGCTTGATTCATATATCCTATCAAACCTACTTCTAATCCAGATAATTTATATTAACCTTGAATTTCAATTCCGTTTAATAAATTCTAGCTATCATAATAACAAAAAATAGGCAATAAACAACAACCATAGAAGATATTCGAAATTTGCTGTTCTGCTTAGCAACACGCTCTTTGATATTTCATAGTTATTCATTCCCTTTAACAGTTTTTCAAGAGGATGAACAACTCCCTGCTTAAACAGCATTAAATTACATATTAATCATCTTGTTTTTCCTTCAATATTATACTTTTGTTTTAGAAACATTTACCAATTTCTTTTTTATTATTTGCCTCTGTGATTTATATTTTGTCTTAGATTAATAAAAACCTTAAAATGATTGTGCTTTTAGTTGAATTCATACTGATTAATCTCTAATTGGAGAGGTTATGTTGACTGATATTTTGGATTATAAATCTGATTTTAACGAGCAGAAGGCAAAGGAAGTACAGTTAATCAAAAACGACAGTCTTCAAGGTCAGTTATCAAAACTGTTCATTCTTGTATTAACCCAATTTTAATCGCTTCTCAGAAATACTATTATTACAATATCTCATGAATAATGCATAATATCTAATTTTACAATTGAGTTATTCATCCCTATTCAAGCTGTGAAAACTGTTAATCTACTTCTCTTCTCTGACTTATTAGGTTTATTTTCTCAGCCATTCTAATGTTTCAATTTCTTTTCTATGACCCCCCTTCACTCCCATTACTTTTAATAAAAAGCTGATTTATTATCTGATGAAAATCAACACCCACTTATCGTATTTATTTAATTTATCTCTCTACTGAGCCAAATAATAAATCTAACCTAATTGGTTTTTTTGGAATATGTTTCCACATAATAGAATTGGCTATTTAGCAAAAATCATAGATGATTTATCTCTCTTGCAACTATTTCTTGAAGTACATGATTAATTGATAATGATTAAATGGTATTTTATCAAAAATAAAAATAACAAACTCGGGGGATTATGGAATTCTTTAATGACTTTGATGTTGATAAAGATGAACATTTGTCATATGTTTTCATTTCTGCCTTGACTGCTAGTGAATCTCATCAACAAAATATAAAATAACACCAAAAGTAAGATTTCGAAGATTTAAACCAGTTAGAATTAATTGATTCAGATAGGCACATAAAAAATAAATGTATTTAAATTTGTTGAAATTAACAGGCCACTATTTTATTATTGTATATTTTAGCCAGATAATTAATGGTATTTTAGCGCTTAGCCAATTCTTTAAAGTTCTTAATTCTAATAATGAATGTAAAAATAAGTTGATTTTATACTTTCTGATAAGAAATATTTGCATTTTCTTATTACTATTCTGATTTTGTAAAAAAGTTGATTTTTGAGGTAAATAGAAGGGCATTATTCCTAATAGCTATTCTTTCTATTGGAAAATTATGAAAATAATTGTCTTAAGAGTATTGCTTTTGTTAATCTTTACTCCTTATCCTGTAAACTAATTAATTTGTTTCATTTATTATCAGGTCTGAATAGATAAATTATCAAAGACATGCGATATTAAACCAAACTATTATCACCTCTTCACTGAATAATCAAATTATTATCCTTTTGTTGTTGCTTTTTAGGTAAGACCTCTAAATCATTGATCGCTATTGTGTTTTCCTGTCCATGATTCTGAAACTGAGTTTGGAAAGAAATTGATTTGGATTAATTAATATTGTCTAGATGAAGGTTAACGAAGGAACATTTGCAAAAAAAAGTTTATTATTTTATTACATTTCTGTGACTCGATGTCCCACATATGGATGATTGTGCTTATTACTCATATTTTCATTTAGAAATAGGAGTCTAATCAAAAAAAAGAAAAAGGAATATG
>Ga0302285_10001726_pt1 | contig 12221 bp, 4 predicted proteins | sample III_Fen_E2_2_FD_200455 | JGI IMG/M metagenome (GOLD analysis project Ga0302285, IMG submission 200455) | Peat permafrost microbial communities from Stordalen Mire near Abisko, Sweden - III_Fen_E2_2 | ecosystem: Environmental > Terrestrial > Soil > Wetlands > Permafrost | place: Sweden: Abisko...
AATTATTCCAGTATTAGCCATTCCAACAAGGAACAAATTCTATTTGAGCATTCATTCAGTTGTAAATTATTTCGATAATTGATTTGATAGTAACTAGTTTTACATAAGTCAAATCCATAGGAGTTATATCATAACGCTCAGGTATTATTGATAATGATGAGTGATTTAAATTATTTAATTATTTATGAGTTGATTACAAGCGATTTGATAGTCTTCTGGAGAGATGCATTTTCATTTTTCTACTGCTAAAGACTCATTGTGAGATTCAAAACTGCAGTCTGAGTCAACGTATGATGTTACTACTACTATTATTAGTTATTAATATTTCCTTCTATGTACAATGAGTTATCTGTTTTTTCCGTTTGAGATGATGTATAACCAGAGAATTCCTCAAACTGCATCCATTCCCTTGGTTCATATTATTAGCTATTAAGTCTCCCACTGGACACATTTCCTTATGAAGATGGAGAAGAAGATGACCAATTTATTCTTCCAGATGCTACTCCTGATTATTGATCTTTCAAGCTATGTGCTCTACGAACTTGTCTGCTACTATTGCTGCTACTACTACTATTACTAACTAAAAGAATATTCAATTAATCATTGAAATACATTATACTTGGAAGTTTATTGTTAATAATTTATCATAATTGTTTCTTTCTTTCTTATGATATTATTCAAAATTTATGAATTATTTACTTATCTCATTAGTCTCATTATTTGAAATCATTATTCCTTCCTTTATGCTTTACTATTGCATATCTGTGCGGTTATGTCTATCCTTCATTCTCAAGGATTAATTCGTTGCTGCTTTATCATGAAAAATAAGAAAAGTCAGTATACTTTCACTTTTAAAACCTATTAATCTTTACTGCTGACATTGTTGCATGCACCAGTATTCATTAAAAGCCTATTTAACATCACTGATTAATCATTCTAATTTCCCTTAGTCAAATATCCTTCCTTGCCTTCAACATCTTACACTAACTGTTAATTCATCTATTTCTCCTATTTTCCTTAGTTATCTTGCCTCTATTGGCTCACACTCACACTACAAACCTAATAGAATTCACTTCTTAAGCTACACACTCTCACTCTTTCTCTAGGTATCTTCTATTTATCTCTCCCGTTAATTCTTGTTAAAAAAGCTTATTGAGACAATTATTTAACTTTTCTCCCTTTGAATTTCCCTATCCCATTCTCTCTCTCTCAATCAAACACACAGCACCCAAATCAATCAATATTCAAATCAAATAAAAATCCAGTTTAATATATTCATCTTAATTATTAAAAATAACAGTATCTCTAAACAATCATTCATTCAACCATCATCTTCCTCATCATCTTCATATTTCTTCAATTCCCCTCTGATTTCTTGTATCGTATCGTTCAGCTGAGAAGCACTCTGAAAATTAATAGATTCGAGTGTTTGTATGAGCTCATAGTACGTTTTAAAATCGAACAGCTCCTTTGTGACCTTGATTTCGTACAGTCTCATTAAATGGATATTCGCGAGGAGATTCAGAATCGGTTTATTATTGTTCTTCACTGCCGTGTTGCATATGCTATTCAAGTAATCCTAAAGATTGTAGAATACCAAGTCAATGATTCCATCGAGATCCTTTTCGATTTCCTCCAGTGAATAACTAAACCGCTCTTCTTTGAGAATCTTCAATAATTCTTGTGTTTGAATCTCATGCTGTTTCTCACTTTGCTAGAAGATCTCGCTCATGTTCTTCATCAAGCACTTGTAGTTCTCTTAATTGAAGTAAGTCGCTAGTAGTTATTCATTGTTTTTCTTTTAATTCTCAGCGCTGAGCAGTCGAACAATCGCTTTAGTAACTTTCTACTTCGTGGAATTCAGCATGTCTTTCATTTCCCTTCTCGCTTGAAGATACAATGTCACCATAAGCAAAACCAGTGCTTATCTTGCATCTTCAATGTTATCGCCGAGATGCTACAAGAGCCCATCGAGGGCATATTTTCTAATACTTTTCCAGATTTCAGTGTGTTTCTAAGGCAATGAAGCGAAGAGCATGACGAGATTATGCAGGTTGATAATGTTCTTGTTCGTATCGATTTAATTCAGAAATTTCTCCTGTCCTTGTCGGATTTATTCGTCGTCTAGGTTATTCTCTGGTCGTCTATTAGCGAAATCCATCGATTGAATGTTCTAAGGAGGAACAGCTATCCCTTAAATGAGGGCTTGCTCCTTGAGGTTCGGATTGAAGGAACTAATTCCAGTGACTTAGTTGATCTCTGAGCTCCTAAGCAAGGGATTCACACTCTTTGAGCTGCTGTAAGTCAAGCATTCATGATTGGCGACCTAAAGTGAAAAATAGTATTATTGTAAGTTCAATAATAAATTTGAAACACTCACCTGATTGAGATCAAACCGCTGTTATTCGTCTTTTTCAAGCATTTTCGTGAGAAGCTCTTTAACTTACTTGGATCTCTTTGGTAGCTCTGGGAATGTCAATGGAGTATTAGCAACGATGAGTTTGAGTTCTTCTAAGTCTTGCTGCTTTGAATTAAAGGGATATGCCTTGAAGAGCATGTAATACAAACAGATTCCTGCACTCCAGACATCACTTTTTTTCAAGTCATAGGCTCCTCCAATGAGTGCTTAGGGGGACATGAATATTGGTGAGCCTACATAAGTGTTCAAGATGCTTTTGTTATTCGGCTGGATTCTCTTTGCGAATCCGAAATCAGCAAGTTTTACTTCTCCACCACTCAACAAAATGTTCGCAGTTTTCAAATCCCTATGCGCGATATTGTTTTTGTCTAAAACCTAGAGTGCTGAGACAATCTACTTGAAAATATCTAAGCACTCTGATTCAGAAATGAACTGCCGGTTGTTTATATAATTCAGAAGATCACCGCCATCACAGTACTCGCTGAACATGTAAATCTAAGGAAAAAATAAATATAAAAGGAGAAGAGAAAAACAAAAAAGGATTCAATATTAAAACAACATCTAGCCATAAGATTACATTGTTTTTAGTCTAAATGAAGTCATAGCAGTTCAGAATATAAGGGTGTTTGGTAGCGAAGAGGATATCAAGCTATCTGCGGATGCTTTCTAGATCTTTTTCGTTGAAATTCTGTGTAATATCAAAAACTTTAGCTGCTAGATGGAGATTATCCGTTGATCGCTTAGCTAAATACACTGTAGCTTATGTTCCTGAGCCTAAGATCGAATCATCCGATGTGTAGATGTAATAGTTCCCTACTTTTTTCACATTAACTGTGTTCATTTACCTAACAGAGAATCTCCTAATAAATAATAAGTGTTATGTTATTGTTGTTTCTTTTTGCCCAGAAAATTAACCTCAATTATGAACTCCCTATTTTTTGATTAACTCAAATAAACCCCCTCGAGAAAAGAAGCTAGGTGATAAATAAATAAATCAATAAAAGTGGGGATTATGGGATGTAATTGGGTCTTTTCATTAATTAGAACACCTAAGTGTTTTAAACTTAGAATTATTAAAAAATATAATCAAGCAGCGATTTGAACACCTTCTTGTCTTAAACTTACAATTATTAAATAATAAGCAAGCCGCGCTTTAACTTATTTGTTGTTCTCACCTTGAAAATGGAAAAAATGCGCAAAACAGATTTTTCAACAAATATCTGTTAGAAAGCAAATATTGTTGAAATAAATATTAGACAAAGAAGAATAATCTCAAATGATGAAAATTAGCTGAACAATTTTAATAGAATAACACAATAAATACATGTAGATATCTTATTGTTTGTGGTTGATTGAATTGCTTCTATTTGTAAATATCTTGCAACTTGAGAAGATTAAATTGTAGTTAAAAAGTGCGTATAAAAAGAATAATATTATTAAATTCAATCACTATCTTTCTGTTTCTCTCTTTCTTTCATGAGAATCTATCTATCGATGGATCATTTTGTGAATCACTATCATCATTGTCCATATCTTCATCTTCCATGTCTTGTTCTGGCAAATCAGAAGCAATAAACGATCCGATTTAATTATAAATCTGCTATTTTGTCAAGAAATTAATGGATTCTAGATATTTCAGTAGCTTCTAATAGTGATCAATAGGGTCAGAGAATTCTTATAATCGTTTCTCTTTCTTTTAGATTTAAAATAAATACAGCAGAAGAATGCTGAATGTTTTATTCTCACTTTGCAGTGCTTCTTCGTTCATTTATTGTATTTTTTAATTTATCACACTGAGCGAGAGATCAATGTAATTATTGCAATCTTCCGGTGTAAAACCTTATTTAAACCCAGCAGCAACGAGTTATGCTTGCAAGTGATCTGAGTAGTTGCTTAGCGAGACACAAGTATCTTAAATGTATGTTTGCTTAAGATTTGCATGGAAACTAAGAAATATCTCAGATTGAAAATACGCATCGAGATCTTCAGAAAGGATTTAATTTAGCTTGTGATGACTGATACGGAACTCAACGCATAAACGAGAGTTGTTTACGAGATCGTTAAGGAATTTATTTTCTTTGTAAAGCAAAGCAGTGATCAAAACGAACATCGCATTGCGCATCGTATCTTAGTTGAAGACTTTAATCTGCTGCTATTACGATGGCTGCTGTTGCAGAGAAAGAAGCTAGTAGAATCCTTTCCAAATAATCCTATAGATAAGTGCGAATTATGATTGAAGCCGCAATATACAGTGGATTTATCGGATTTGCTTTGTGTTATCTCGCTTAGGCACTGTGTTCTTCAGTGGTTATTGATCTTTTAATTGCTATTGTTAATTCTGTGATTATTCTTCAGCTTGCATATTTTCATCGACTCGTTTAAGCTGAACATCTTTGAGTTCGCTGTTGAAATTGCTAATTCCTGAGATTTAATTCATCTCAATACTTCCTTTCAATGGATTATCCTGATATTACGATCCTGATTTCAGACATCTGTGGTTAGCTACCTTTTGATATTGTAAGTAAAAAAATCAATTATTTCTTGACAATAAAAACAATTCTTGATTTTTTCTTTACAAAATGCATACCTAATCCCAAGTGAAACGAGTTGCTTCGTTTTTGTCTAGCATATTGGAAAGCAAATCTTTGACAGCTTCCGAGCGACTGCAGACTTTATCAGGGAAAGACAGTTGCTATTAGCGGAGAGCCTCAACGAGATCATTTAGATTTGTCGAATAAAAAGGATATTATTTGTACAGCATAAGATACAAGCATACACCTGTACTCCATACATCTCCTTTCTAGAGATCGTATTACCCTGTGCCTGAGAAAGCTTAAGGGCACATGAATATTGGAGATCCAACGAATGTATTCTTGACATTATCCAAAGATACTTCTTTCGCAAATCCAAAATCAGCAATTTTAAGCTAACCATTTTTCAAGAGAATATTTGCAGGTTTGATATCTCTATGAACGATGTTATTCTCTGTCAAAAGCAGAAACGCCTAGACGATTTACTTCAAGAAATCGAGACATTCTGTTTCTGAAATGAATTTGCTTTCTGCAATGTATTTTTCAAGATCACCTCCATCGCAGTACTCCAAAAAGAAGTAGATCTAATCATGTTATGAATTATAAAAATCAATTTACTAAATCTCATCTCAATTTTAGCATCTTTTAAGCTTACATTTTTCAGTGTGGATTTCATGTCATAGCAGTTCAAGATGTAAGGGTGCTTGATAGTGTTTTGTATTTAGATCTATCGATAGAGACTCTTCATTTGAAATTGTTTGTCAAAAGATGACCGATCAAACACCTTCGCAGCGACTTGCTCATATGTATCTTTTCTGTAGGCTTCGAAGACAGTTGCCTAAGTGCCTTTCCCAAGGACTCTGTTCTTGATAAAATAGTCACCGACTTCCTTTATGTCCCACTATTAATCAGCCATTCTTTCTTTTCCTTTATTATCAATATTTTATTCCTACATACTTTCTTTCTAATAAATCTCACCCTCCCAATAATCTTTTTGAACATTTTGACTTGATTCTCGATGTCATTTTAGTGGAACAGTTTAATGTGTTTGAGGGATGGAATGTTGAATTAAATAAACTTTTATGACTTCATTGTGATACAAATAATCTGAGACATAACATTTCAAAATGATTCAAAGATTTTTTATGAGAATTCTATTGATGGTATGTGGTATAAAAACTATTTAAAAATGAGAAGATTACTCAATGACTGTAAGTCTATTGAGGAAGGAGGAGATAAACACAGGAGAAATCAAATTGAATGATTTTCATTAAGAAAAGAAATAATAGGATAACTGGAAGAAGGAATAAATGAAAAATAAGGTCAATAATAGCTGATATTGATCATAACATCTTGTAATATTTAAGACTAAAGAGTTCAATTAAAAACAGGAGCTCAGCAACGAGATAATTTTTGAAATTTTTTCGAGATCACTATTTTGGAATTAATCAATAGGTAACTTCCACTGCTTGTTTTATTATGCCTAACTCACAATCTCTCAGAGAGAGAGAGAAAGAGTGGTCTCAAATATCCCGAAAACATTTAGCACTCCTTAAATTTTACCCATATAAAACTACCTACAAGATTATTGAATTGAATTAATTTAGACACATACACACATTGATATTCTCAGAATCTGGCACTACTTCAAATCTCTCCCCATTCACTTGAATTCTAATTTTTGCTTATTTTCATAATAAAAAATATCCCTTGAGTATTCTTTTCTTAATTGAAAACTCAATAAATTATGTTTCTCTTTTTTTTCAATTTTAGGATTAGAATCTCTTTTTCAGTATGCTTTTACTATCATATCACATCTAAATTTTAGATTTGAACTCTCTGTTATGAAAATCAATCAAAAAATAAAGATATTAAGTTTTACAGATTGATTAATTTTTTAATTAATTTTAGTTTATTCGTTAATTTCAATCTCCCAATTCAAATATTATCTTTTCTTTTTAATATTTCAAATACAACTTTCTTTTGGAACTGGGAGAACAAAAACAAAACAATAATTAAGGCTTATCAAAATATGAATAATATAATCCTTATTATGCTTCTGTTTTTTTCTTCAAAGAATAGAAAATATAAAATCTATTAACTTTTATTATTTTGAAAAACAATAATGATACTAATTCAATAGCCTCCATCTTCATAAAAATACTATTAAAGGCAGAAATTCAAACAAGATAATGTGAAAAGACATGATTTAGCTGCTTGTCTTTTTTTAATGAAATTATATGCATAATAATAATAATTAATCTAAAAGAAATGTAGCAATTTAGCTTTGTTTTAATTGATATTTCTTTAATTAAAAAAGTTTAATAAGCTTAATATTTTTGACAAAATTAGTGAAGCACAAGTTGATACTTTGAATAATATTTTGTGGAATTTGTATTCAATTTGATACAAGTATTGTTTTTCTCAAACAGAGTTATTAATTTAATGGATTCTTGATTCCCTCCTAAAGTAGTGGAATGTTGCTTGTTTAATCCCTCCTAAAGGAATCATTTAAGGCTTAATTCCTCCCACTTTTAGTGAGGATATTAAATTCAAATTATTTATTTTGAAATTTATTGTAATTTAATTTTCTTTAATTTCATTCATATGATCTAATTATTCAAGATCTCTTTCTTATTCGTACAAAGACATAACAAGTGGCATCGAGGATATCGGATTGGGCCAATGGAAGTTAAACAAGGGGAGGATGTTTATTAACTTTTTTTAAAAATATTATTATTTGTTGACTTAAGAAAGCAACAAATAACTGATTCGTTTAAAACGAAAAAAACTATCCGCATATGCCTAAATATAAATATTAGGAGGCTTTGATCTTAAGGTTTGAGAAAAAACTGAGAATCCGGGGAGGCGGGTAAGCAAAAAGTGTTTTATGGACAGACTTTTCGAGGATAGAAAAAATGAAGTGGTTTAAGATCAAAGAATGTGATATGGAGTTGAGTTATTCAATGAGAAAGAAGCCAACATATGTTCTCTCCTTATTGTTAATAACCAACTAAGCTCTCTTTTGTTTTTAGAAAATTTCTGTTATTTAATTATTAAAAGATAATTAATCCTGGGAAGAAAGAAGAAACTTAATTGGAATTATATTCTGTGGGGGTTCTCTTTCATTTTGTTATTTTTTTCTTTTTTTTTTTTGAATTAGCCCTCCCCATTCTTTCCGAATTAATAAAGCATTCTTCGAAAGAAAGGATAGATCAAGAAATTTAAGAGTTAAATTTGAACAATTAATACAATTAAAGATTTCCTTTGATTTTGAAGGGGATTTGGAAAGAAAAAGGTGACATTGTAGATATCTGTATTTAATTAAAGTTTATGAAAAATGAAAGAATTTTCATAGAAAAATCTATTCTTTTTAAATTGAGTTTTTTTTAAGAACCCGATTATTTTCAAAAAATTTAATTTTTGATTTGTCTATTATTTTTTTATTAGCTATTCTCTTTTGAGTGTTGAACTATCAGTTTATAACAGAATACATGGGAAAAAAGTAAAGCTGAAAAGAGAATAGATTTCTTATTGTCTAATTATTATGTGTTATTTTATCCTTTAGAAGATAGAGCAAATGCATTGAATTTATTAGATTATTTCGTTAATCAAGCACAATATCAAAAGAGATAAGTGAATAGATTAAACATAGAGATAGAGAGCTTTCTAATAAATTAGAACTCTCTTGTGCTGATTGGTCAGGAGAAACAAGCAAAACAAACTAATAAAGATTAAGTGAAAAGGGTATATTATACTTAATAAGCATAACACTACTGGAAATCTAAGAAACCATGAATTCATTTAATTGTGACAATATCCTGCAAGAACTCATGAGTGTTGAAGGGAACAGCAATTGCTTTGACTGCAAGGTTGCCAATCCTACTTGGGCATCTGTCAATAACGGCATATTATTGTGTCTATAATGCAGTTAGCATCACAGAGCATTCGGGAATAAAATATCATGGATACGCTCACTCGAAGCAGATGAGTGGAATGAATAACAACTTAGATATTTACAGCTAGGAGGGCATAATAGATTGAGTGAGTTTTTTTCAAATTATCCCTTTCCATAGCATATATCGCCTGATGCCAAATACAGATCAGTCGCTGCTGTTTTCTACAGGAAATCTGTAGGAAAAATACTGCAAACATGAAATTAATTTTTAATAAAAAATAAGAAAAAATTATGTTTTTCAATGAGACTTTGTTTTGTTTGAGCAGCTTCAGAGTAGAGTAGAAGAAACAGGAGAATCACCTTAGGGAGCACTTGAAGATCCACCAACTTCTCTAGAAGGAGCTAAGATACTTGATTTCCTTGATTTCGCTGAGTAATAGCCAGGTAGGAGTTTTTCTATTCTTTTATTCTCCTCTAAAAAAGCCCTTACATTATGTTTTGGCCATTAACATTTTTTCGATTTGCATACTAAAAACAGTGAAAGATCCTAGAGAGTTATTGATGTAAGGGTTAAATAAGGAAGGCAATGATGATATCAAGAAGATTAAGAATGCTTTGTCGAGTATGTTCAATAAAACGAAGAATGCAGCAGAAGAGGAAGCCAAGAAGGTTTAGAAAAAAGCAGTCGAAATAGGAGAGAAAGCAAAACAAGTCAGCTAATAACTTAAAGTAAGAGAGAGATAGGTATAATGTTCCTAACGCTAACCAAAATATTTTATTTCTAGGAGTAATCTATTGTTGCAGCTGAAAAGGCTGCAGAAAAGACTGCAGAAGTAACTAAAACTACTAAGCAAGGAATGGAAGCTCTCAAAAAGGTATTTCTAAGCAAGGGAATTATAATAATGAAATAAGAAGAAGACAAAGATGAAATGTGTTTTTAATGGATTTTGTGTTGAATAGAACATTGATGAGACTTGGAGCTTCTTCAAGACAAAATTTAGTTAACCGTTTGGTAAATCAAAACAATCATCTTAAGAAAAGTCTTAGCTATCGGCATAGCCACATCCATCGTCATAGTCACAGACATAGATAGTTCCCCCTTTATCTAAAAACTCTGACAAAATGAGTAAAATCGATCCTAATAACGACACCCCTACTCCAAACGATGATCAATTGACTGTCGACGAGAAATATGAGCTTTAATCTTGATGTTATAATTTACGAAAATGAAGAAGCTTTTTCATATTAATAATAATTTGTAAAATAAAATTTCATTCGTTCAACACACACACAAACTAATCACAAGCATTAGCATTTTCTACAAAAATATTATAATAGAAAGCATAGATGATATTACTCTAAAATAGAATCATTCTCTTTATGTTTTATTAATAAACATGATCACATTTTATTATTATTAGCTAATAGGTTATTTTTTAAGGTACTTAGGAATCAGTGTCTGTAGTATTATTAACATTCTTAATCTGCTAAATTTCTATGATTATTGTTAATTCTGAATTGATTTAAACGTTGATAATAATGGAGGACATTTATTGAACGATAAGTCCGTTCATCTTAAATCATTAAGAAAAGATCCAATCCCTCATAAAACCTAGGAGATTTCTTTGTTTTCTTTGAAAAATATGTTCAATGAACTTACTCAAAACTTTGAAAAATTATTATTATTTCTGGTTTATATTTAGTCCACCGTGTTAATGAACGACCATCCATTGATATGATTATCAGTCATCATGCCTTGAGGAGTCATGGTCATCATGAAGTTAGGTGTGCTGGTGTTCTTGCTGTCTATGATAGGCTTAATAAATGGCATTGGGGGTTTCAATTTTCTGCGTAAAAAGTTATCAAAACAAATTAAAGAAATCAATATTTTGGCTGATTATTGTTGTCAAGGAAGCATTGAAAGCTCTATTGTTTTGATATTTTGGGTTTTACCTTTGCATAGCTTGGTTCCAGTTGATTCCTGAGAAAAATGGATGCTTTTTCATTTCTTCAAAATCGTTTTTACCATTTCCTAGTCTCTTCGCAGGGTTCTTCACCAACAGCTAAGCAATCATATAAATTAGATTGAATTTAAAAGAAAATCAGATTTTTCTTATGTGTACCTTTGAAATGAGATTTCTAGCATTATCAGAAACATGGCTTGGGAATCGGATGTCTTAGGACTCTATATTATGGCATATTTCTTCTCTTCAAAAATAACCAAAAAAAGACATGAAAAATGATGATTTTCAGACTTAAATCGTAAAAAAATTATTAAATATCCCCTCCTCTCTGTTTGTAAAAGGTTGATTATCAGACTAATAACAGCATTGCTTACTTTGTATCACTGAAGAAAGGGGGCGATCCTGTGAGCATTTCAAACAAAAGCACTCCTAGATGATAGTAGTCCACTGCTTTTCCATGTCCTGTCCTTTTGAGCATCTCAGGAGCAAGATACGCTAATGATCCGCAGAACGAATGCGTTGAATAATGATCATATATGCCATCCTTTGAAAGCCCGAAATCTGTGAGCATTGCATGGCCCTCTGCATCAATGACAATGTTCTCTGGTTTTAAGTCCCTGTAGATGATATCATGTTTGTGTAAATGACGAATAGCCAGCATTATCTCTACTAAATATATCCTCGCACGTGATTCACTAAATCTAATAATGAAAAAAGGAGTCAATAAGAACTAATCTATTATGTTTCTTAATTAATTTATTACCTTTTGTCTCTTTGGAGGGCATGCGAAAGATCTCCACCTGGCATGTATTCCATGATCAAAAATAGATCCTTGCTAGTTTGGAATGCGAACATGAGCTTGACAATAAAAGGATGGCACATAATGCTGAGTACGTTCCTCTCTGTCATAGCATATTTCGTGAGATTCTGCCCAAGAACCTTAGACTTATGGAGCATTTTCATAGCAAAGTAATTATTTGTGTTGTTGTTTTCTGTATTTTTTTTCTCTACTAAATAGACCTCCCCAAAGGATCCTCTCCCGATTTAGGTTATTATCCTGAACTGCTCTGGACCAATGTATTCACTTGGTTTAGGCTGCTGTTGTTGTTGTTGAGGGTGATCATCGACTTACTAAGACATTTGTCCCTGTTATTACTATTACTGTAGTTGTTATTGATTTTATTACCAGATCCCTTACGGTGTTGTGCTGGATTAAGTCGAATGAGAAGGTAGTTTCCTTAACACATTGGCAGCTGCTGAAGTAGGTAGCACATCTTGAGAATGAACCTTATGGTGTTTATGAGATGGTGATCCTGAATTGACTATTGTTTCATTAGTTGAGACTAGAGTGTTACCATTCTAAGGTGTTGCACTACCCCTACTAAATCCTTCATTATTAAGCATTGGCT
>Ga0302285_10001727_pt1 | contig 12207 bp, 6 predicted proteins | sample III_Fen_E2_2_FD_200455 | JGI IMG/M metagenome (GOLD analysis project Ga0302285, IMG submission 200455) | Peat permafrost microbial communities from Stordalen Mire near Abisko, Sweden - III_Fen_E2_2 | ecosystem: Environmental > Terrestrial > Soil > Wetlands > Permafrost | place: Sweden: Abisko...
CTGCGTAGTAGTTTGCTTGTTTTATCTGTTTGTTTTCTTTTTCTTTTTGATTTATCAGTTTTCAATCGATGGAGAAAAGATCTAATCAGTTTTAAACCAAGATTCCATGAGAAATACTTTCAAATATTTCTGCTTTTTGATTATGACCTAATTAATTCTGTTCCGATTCCTCTTTGAGAAGGGTGATAGTAAATATTATTAAGTTATTAAAATTTGATACCAACATTTCGGATACCATTTTTCAATGTTATGTGTAAAAAAAACAATTAGATATTTTAGGATTAATCTTCTAAATCTCAATAAATAGCTTCATATTTTTATTAAATATGCAACTATTTGTTTATGATGAAGAGAGAAAAGTGTATTGTAAAATAGTATTTATTCATTGAATCAATAGTGGAACTTATTTTCTGGCTTTCAGATTACAAAATTTCATGAAAAGACAACAAGAAAATATGACAGTATTTTTTTCTTGTTTCAAGGATCGAAAGTAAACTACATAAGCTAATAAAGCCTTCGATTAATCTTTCTAATCCATAATATTATTTCAACTTGAAAGTTTGAATTTTAAGAAACTAGTCTAGCAATAAAGTAAATAGGAGATCAATAATAATGTATTATTAGAAATATCATGTCTTAATAATAATAATAATAATAATAATAATAATTGATATTTTGATGGATATTAAAGAAGAAAAATAGGATACAAAATTCAAGAGCAATGAAATTAAATGAGCCATTATTGTATCTATCAAGTATTTTAATATGATTTACTAATAAATAAAGGATAAGTTCTAAATAGGCAGTTTGGGTATCATTTCTAAGATATACCAAAAATATCTTTAATAAAGTAATGTATCAAATAATAATCATATGAAGGGAAGATGAAATGACTGAAGAGCTTGAAGGAGGTGTTGCATAGGTTGTAGAGAATATTAAGGATGTTTCATTTACAGCATCTGATGCTAACATATAGCTTTCTTTGTCTCATAAAATAATGTAAATTTCAATACAATTCTCAAATGTTTTAAAAAATTAAGCTTGAAATGTAGAAAAATAAAATATATCCACTTGCTTTCCTGAGATAATAAAGATAATAGAGAGAAACACGCAGAACAATTAATGAAATCTATTTTCAGTAGAATCATTTTCTCTTATGAATCCATCTTTCATCTAAATGAAAGGGGATTAGAAATATGGCATTCTGAAGATGAAAATTTCAAAGTTGAAAGAAAAAGCAAGATGTCACACATCAAAAGCTATCCACATTAAAGATAATTTTATATTTTCTTTTTTGAATATGATTTTAGATCATTTTTATAACGCAATCTTGAAAACAACATGCAGGGAACTTATTCAAGCAAACTTAAAGTTGAAAACTGATTTCGGCTCTTCGAAAAGCTATTTATTTATAAACAAAAATAATGGTTAAACAATGTCATACTAGAGAATATTGATCCTAGAAATCTTTCCATATTCTTACATCTCCTTTGCCGTTCTCCTAGAGAACTTCTAGAGCTCTTATGATATGATCTTTAGGCTTGTCGTAGAATTCTAGAAATAAAGCATGAATTAGAATCTTAATTGTAGGGTTTGAGAACTAATGAATATGGTTGTAGTTGAAATAAAGAGTAAATTGTTGCTGTTTGGTACTCTCTTGGTTATTTGTATTTGGTCCTCTTGTGATGTACTCGATTGTCTCTATTTCACCTATTTTATACTCCTTCTTCGCCTGATTTTAATAAATAAACAAGTAAATAACCATGAATTTTCTTAGGAAATGTAATTTAACATCTCAAATAATCTATGTGTACCCAAGCGTAAATGGCATCAGCTAGCTCATATGAAGAGTACACTTATATCTAAAAGCTATCAAATTCTTCCGTCTCCCAGAATAGATTCCCTTTGCGAGATAATTCCTCCAAGATTTACTTGATCTCATCTCTTCTTAACCTCTCTGTGTAAATCCAAGCAAGAAATATCAAAATTCATTTATTTGATACGCCAAATCATCATGAAAACTTCAGTTCTCTATTTAGAATATCTTTTTGATTTTGGCAATTTCATTTACTTGGGACTTATCCATCCTTTTAGAAGCAGAAGAATGGGTAATTTTCAGCACATAGCTCACTCAGCGAGGAGTTCATAATATTCTTTGTTTTCAAGTATGAATGGGTGATATCAGCCCAACTATCTAGCTGCTTCTTTTTAGTTTCAGCGTGTTCTTAGATTCTGTTGAATGGAGATTAAAACAAATTGCGATTTACGATCAAGGTATTCAATTTGGATCAGCATAATTTATGTTATGTTTCGTTTCTGGTATTTTCCTAGTTTGTTCGTGACGTACGTGTAAAACGCTGGATGCAATAATAGCTTGGAGTAGTAATCCTTTTTTTCATCTTTGAGTCCTTAAAACACACTTTAAAATATGCCTGCCATTTTCTTCTATTTCTTCTTATCTTCCTCTTTTTCTTATTATGATCAACGTTTTAATTGTTTTCCAAGATATACCTCTCTCTTTTCTATCTTTGATATTCTCTCCTCAGATTGCAACACGCATAAAAGTTAAGAAAAGTTCAATTTTTGCTATTAATTTCTGTTCATAGTTTCAAATGATAATTTCAAGAGAATTCTCCTCTCCCTCTCCCCTATTCTATTCACAAATACAAACCTAATCTCATTTGTTAAATTAAACAATGAAAATCCAATCATTTTATCTTCTACTGATAAACCTTTGATTTTATAAAGATTGGATCTAATTAATTGCTTCGAGAGTAGACCCACAGGATATGAGAAACCAAGAGCACTTTTGGCAGGTTAAATTTAGATAAAAAAAGCTTAAATCACTATTAGTTAATTATTCTTATTTAATTTAATACAGTTCTATTGAAAATTCTGTACAAGCAAAACAGCAATGACTTCCAAAAAGACTGGAAAGAGGTCTCACTAAGAGATCGAGGAGCTTGAAAAGAAAAAGGATAGGCTACTCACTTCTAAAAAGCAAGAGCAAGAAGAAAAAGAAGAAGAAGAAGAAAACAACCAAGCTGTTCAGGAAATCGATGCTTCAGAATCAGATGATACAGATGATGAGGAGGTATGAAAATATGAAAATATGAAATATGTAGTCTCACAAGATTGGATCCACATGATAGAGAAAGGCGTTATTCGTGTCCATATGTAAATTAATGATGGTTTTTGGTTTACCTTAGATCACAGCAAAGATTGGTAGAGTACCTTGGAAATGGTATGAGAACTACAAACACATGGGTTATGATGCAGATATGTAGAAGGTTTAGAAAATCGATCAAGGTAACCTAAAAAAAAGTTAGACCAAACATAGAAAAGACTGAAATAACACATAATTCTTTGTATTTTAACAATTAGATGATAAAATCGATCAGTTCTTGAAGAAAGCAGAGGATCCAAATTGGTGGAGAACTATCAGAGATGAGCTGAACTAAAAAGATATTGTGCTGACAGACGAATAATTAAAGCTAATTGAGCGTATCAGAAAAGGCAAATTTGCTTCCAAGGCGATTGCAGATAATGATGTAAATGATTTTTTGAATTAAACCAGTTTAGAAGAAATTTGTTTGCATTTTATCAATTTATTCTTATCATTTTTATTTCTTTAGTATTCTATTGAGTTTGAGTACAACGATCCGTTTCCTTTAAGTGCCGCTCCCATCCCTAAGCGAAGATTCATGCCATCAAAGCATGAACGAGTCAAAATCAATAAAATCCTCCAAGCTATTAAACTTGGTAGAATCGATCCTAAAAAATATTTAGATGATAGCGAGGAAAAATAGACACTGCCTGAAGAACAGCTGTTTGATATCTGGGAGGGAACTCAAGAATAAGATGATTTTATGAAGAAATTACCTCCTGCTATTTCAGCACCTAAAATGAAGCTCCCTGGACATAACGAATCATATAACCCTCCTGATGAGTATCTCATGTCAGAGGTAAGAATCTTAGCAAAATTCAAAGATTTTATGTATTTCTGTAGTGATCTAAATTCTATTTTGCCTGCAGAAAGAGAAAAAAGAGTGGATGAACGCTCATCCAGACGATAGAGAACAACCGTTTATTCCTAAAAAATACGATTGTCTTCGTCATGTGGAGTTCTACTAAGGATTAATAACAGAGAGATTTGAACGACAATTAGATCTCTACTTGTGCCCTCGTATTCGCAAGAAAAAACTTGACATCGATCCAGAAAGTCTCGTACCAACAATCCCCAAGCCTTAAGAGCTCCGCCCATATCCTACGACGTTGAATATCTAATACAAAGCGCATAAAGCTAGAGTTAGATCGATTTCAGTTCTCTTCGATGGACAGTATTTAGCTTCTTGCGATGAAAAAGGAGAGGTATTTAAGAGAATATTTGTGGCTTCAAGATTGCTATCGAAAATATCATGTTTATTAGCACATAAATTAATTATATTTTTTGATAATTAATTTTAGGTTATTGTCTGGGAAGTCAATACATCAAGAATAGTGTGGAGAAAACAATATTCTGGTATTTGCTATAATGTGCAATTCTAACCTTTGAATGGATTACTAGTTGTTGCTTGTGAAGAAAGCATCCATATCTTCAATATTCGCAAAATCCTTAACAGCGTTGCTTTTAAATTAAACGAAGAAACCATCGAAGAAGCACAGAAAAATCACAGTGTTGAATACAATGCCCAAGTCAAATGGGTTTTCGCTGAACCAGACACAACTGAATTCAAAGAAGGATTAAGAGTGTCTATGAAGCTCAGTCATGACGTGAAATAAATCACTTTTCATCCTAAAGGTGATTATTTCGCTACAGTATCTCCAAAATCAGAGAAACGCAATGAATAGATCTTAATCCACTCCATTTCGAAGGGTAACTCTTCTAAGCCCTTCTCTAAGAGCAAAGGAGACGTCGAGAAAGTTGCTTTCCACCCAAATAAGCCTTGTATTTTCATCCTCACCAAGAAACATTGCTTTGTGTTTAATCTCTAAAAACAAGTAAGAATATTTTATTTTTTTCCCTTTTTCTTTAGAAATTACATTAAAATTTTCTTAATAGCTCACAGTGAAGAAGCTCTTAACAGGGTGTTAGTGGGCATCCAGTTTAGACATCCATCCCTATGGTGACAATGTCATAGTTGGTTCTTTCGATAAAAAAGTTCTTTGGTTCGATTTGGACCTCGGTAACACACCTTACAAGAACATGAAATACCACGAGAAGAGTATCAGACAAGTGAGATTCTCCCATAAATATCCTCTCATGGCTTCAGCATCAGATGATGGTATTGTTTAGATTTAGATCTTTTGTTAAAAAACATTATTAGTGTTTTCAATCATTTAATTATTTTCTACTGAAAAATGCTAACTTGGCTTATTTTTTAATCCACAGGCAGTATCAACATATTCCATGCCAAAGTCTATAAAGATTCGTTCGAGAATGCACTTATCCTCCCAGTTAAAGTCCTCAAGGGACACACCGTTCATAACGATCTAGGAGTTCTAGACATAACCTTCCACCCTACCCAGCCTTGGATATTTTCAGCTGGTTCAGACCACAGAATTTTTCTTTGGACATGAGTCTACTAATAGATTCAAAGAAGAAGATAGATATTTTTAATAATAAGCCATATTAACCCCCCTTGTATTCATCGATGTTTGTTAGATATCCTTAAATAACCGAGTTTCTTCTTTTAATTCAGTAACTCAATACATCCATTTCATTTATTCCATAGAACTACAAAGACCAAATTGAGCTATAGTATTACTGACATTACGAACTAAAATAATAAATCCCTTGATTCCTTCTCTCCCATACAATATCTTTTCAATTTCGTTTATGAGTACTCTTTTATTGTCAATTATTGTTCTTTTTATTCCCCCAAGCCCTAAGGAGTTAATTCATCAGTTACTAAATAAATATAAGTTTATGGAACGAAAGGGAGCATTTCTAATGAATAATTCTAGATTATGTGAAGAAACAAATAGATGCAACAACACATAAAAATGAAAGTAATTCGATGAAGATTAATTTCAGAAAATATCAAATTGAGAAAGTTATTCGCAAAGAGAGCTTCTGTTTGCATTAGGATTCTCTCTCTTTTTGTTTTTTAAGAGTTTGTTGTTTATGGAATGGAATAACTGGGATATTACTAATATAATAAGGATAGGTAACAAGATTTTTAGTGCTTACAAAGTTGGATGAACTTTTGGTGTTTTTGCTCAATATTAATTTTGAGAATCTGTAATCTGCTAGACGTACCATTCTGGAATTAGATTCTATAAGAGCTCATCGTTTGTTCCAATCTCCGCTTTAAACAATATCAAACACGAACAGTTTTAGCTTTTAATAACCTCAATTCATGTAATTTCACTTTAAAACTACAAAATCATTGACTGTAATATATTATTACCTTCAGTAAAATCGAAGAGATTCGCAAGGGGCTTTCCATTAATTCTGCACTTAGGGTTTCTCAATTCATCGAAGTAAGGATGCAACAGTGCTTCTAGAGGTTTTAGTCTCTTTTCTGGATTGTAGACTAGCACTTTAGAAAGCAAATCTATTGCTAGAGGATCGATTTTACAATTCTAAAACACTTTCTACCATAGCATTGGCTTAATGTTAGGCATTCTCATACCCTTGTGCTCCGGATTCATCGCGAAAACCTGAGAAAAAGTCAAAGCCAAATTAACACAAAAATATCCGGTTAATTATCAGCCTCTTTAATTTTACCTATTATTAAGACGGAGTTCCTAAGACTTTAATGATTTCAATAAGTTGATCGACGCTAGATTCCCCAATGAAAATAGGATAACCTAATACCATCTCAGCTATGACACATCCAACTGACCAGACATCTATTGAATGAGTGTATTCAGTAGCTTAGAACATTAGCTCAGGAGCACGATAGCATCTACTGCAAATATATGAAATATTGCTTTCCCCTTGGACGAGTTTTTTGGCTGATCCAAAATCACACATTTTTAAGTTGTGAGTGCGTGGATCAACTAAGATATTCTGAGGCTTGATATCTCGATGGCAGATGTTTATCCCGTGAATATAGGCTAATGAACGCATCATTTAGTAAGAGTAGTATTTCAGTAAAATATTGGGGAAATTGCCCTTGTGCTTTTTGCTGTAATACTTGATAACTTTGAAAAGAGTTTCAGGCACACAATCCATGACAATATGCAAATAGAGCTCGTCAGCCTGAAAGTAACATAGGGTAAAAAAGAGATTAAATAAGAAGGAAAAAGAAGGGTGTCTGTGATGACTAGAAAAAAATGAAACAAAAGCTAGTATTTTGCCTGTTGATTATTATTTTCAATTTTTCAAGCTAATTTGCTTAATAGTTTTTTAAAAATTATTTACATTGTTTCCTTAAGAATAATAGAAATTCCTTAGCTTTATCACATTTGGATGGTTCCCAATCTCCTTCATCATCATTAGTTCTCTGTTTTTGTATCGCTTGTCTTGGAATACTTTCTTAATGGCGACGATCTCACCAGTCTCTTTGATTGATGCCTTTTAATAAGAGTGGGAACATATCCAAAAATGTGAGTTTGATATCTGAAAGAGTTTAAAATAATATTTACTTAATAGACTACTCCAAACGTACCACTTCCAACAACCTTACTGTCTTCATTGACTACGCTGTAGCTTTAAGCTCCATGCTAAGGGAAATTCAAACATTTAATCAAAAATCTTCAATCTCATCATATTTATAACATCATTATTCTTTTTCAACGGCTCCTTTTGACTTTGTGCTATTTTCTCAAAAAAGTCTCAAGAAGAGGAAAGAATTGAATCTTTCTTGATTACTTTTTATTATTGTTGCTTCTTTTAGTATTCGTTATCCTTCATGGAACCAACTGTGTGAACACGAGATCCTATTCCTTCATCTGCTTAAGTTGGAAGAACTTCCTTGTCATAATTCTATGTTGGAATTCGCTGATTCATCTGCAGGTAAACAGCAACAAATTAGAATCTAAAACATACTCTGAAACCATCAAGAATGATAATTTCGTTACATAATTTTTATTAACTTTCATTTCAACTGACGATACAAGAGGTTTTGCTAGATTTTATTGTAAATGAGAATAAAGTTGATCTTCTTTTTTTCCAATATTTCTTATTGTTAGAAATCCTTTTTGTTTGTTATTTTTTCTTCAAAATGATTGTTTGATCTTTCTATTTGCGTTGTGATTAATTATCAATAGTTGTTTTTTCAATTATTGAAATCTCTTTTACGCTAACTCTTTTTGTTTTCTTTCTTATTTCCTGTATTTTTCTCTTTGTTTTTTTTCTTTCATAAGAGAGTATTTCCATCTTGCTCTTCTTTCACAATCTGCTTCTTTCCACTCCATCCATATTCTTCAGGTTCTTCCCCCCTCATCATCATTGTTTCATAATTGCATCTGAATAATAACATTTCTTTGTGGGTTGCTGTTACTCACTTTTTTTTTTCAAACTAATTTCCTTAATGCTTTCCTTCTTAGCTTGGATAAAAATTAATCGATGTGGTAACAATTTAACAGACATACTTGATGTGTAAATTATTATTTGAAATATGCTTATTTTGCGGAGTATTCATGGAAAAGATAAAAATATGAAAGAAGTAATTGAATGTTATTCTTAAAAATAATGATAATAAATGTAACTGCCTTTTTTATAGTTCAACTGTTCCTTTTTACTACTTTCATTATTAGTATCATAATAATGTTCGGTTCACTAAATATGCTTGTGGAACTTATTGTCTTTCTAGAATGAGACTATTGCTTTGGTTTTACAAAAAAATCGTTGATTAGAATGAGGTTGGGGGAGGAACAGCAAACAAAAACCATAGAAGATAGATAGGTGAAAGAAGAGAACTCTGGGGGATTTAATTAGTTCTTATTGGGTTCCTAGAAGAGTTAAGGTTGGAAATTTGGGAGGAAAGGAAAGAACAATACCTCAATTTAAAAGTGGAAAGAAAAAACAAAAAGCAATTATTTACACACATATTCACATATAGGAAAGAGAGAACAAAGCTGGTGGGAGAGGTGAAATAAAATGACCACATCAAATAACAACTGGAGATAAGGAACCAATGAGCGCAGAGTTAATCTAGCAATGACTGCTGAGATGGCTCTAGGAGGAGGAACAGCATTAGGTAGAAGGAAGAAATAATAGATATAAAGTGGTGTTTTATGGGAGTTTTTCATTGGATTTGAGATCAAGTTATGCAGCGATTTATGGTGAAAACTGTTCCATAACTGAAAGAAAGAGAGTATTATCTCATTGAAATGAGCAAATATCAAAAAGAAATTTGAATATATTGAGTCAATTTGTTATTATTTTTGTTGACTTAACTTTTTGAAATTCTAGGATAACAAAAATTCTCAAATGTCAATTCTGGAGCAGTGCCAAGGATCAGAGGAGATTAAAAAGCAGGAGGAAATAGTGATATTCTTGAATCATACATGCCTTCTTATTCAAAGCCAACTTAAGTAACTGGAGGTGGAAATACATATGGTTTTTAATCTGAAAAACCAGCAGAAACAGGGAATTGGCAATAACCAAATAGAGCTTATCACACTGGAAATGAATTTAGTGGAGTTGGAAGTGGGTTCGGAGGAGTATCTGGATCATCCACAGGTTTAGGGAGCCAACAGAAAGTAGTAAAAGATGGATTTGGCTCATATGGAATGAATAATAATATCAATAATGCAAATAATAATAACTAAAATAATCTAAATGGAGATTCTAATGGATTTAAAGTGCAACGCGTTAGAGGTGGTGGCAATACAGGTACTACTACTGTTCCTTAATCTTAATAATAACCGACAGGCTTTGGAAATATTGGATAATCATCTACTCAAGGTATCGGAGTTGGATTTTCAAAAGGAGTTGGCAGAAAAGATGAAAACACTGATATTGATTTCTAGACTCGTTAAATCAAAAAAGAAATTGACAGTCTAGATTAAAAGCTGACCTCAAAGCAGCATGGAGGAGCTGAACAAGCTTAGAGTAGTTTTGGAGGTCCAAATAATTAAATTCATGGATCTACTGGATTAGGTAGCAGCAATAACAATAATAACAACTTTAATCATTTCTACTCTTCTCTTGATAAGCCATCCGTTCCCTTTAATGGTGCAGCTTCTACAAGTTCAACACTTAATTCTTAAACTCCTTCATCTGGAAGTGGATCAATTCGTCTCCCACCGAAACCTTCCAGTAAAGAAGGATTTGAAGATCCTCTTGCTGTGGTTAAGAAAATCCCTGCAAATCCAAATACCTTCTCAAGCACCTCTATGAGTTCAAAGCATATCCCTTCTGAAAACAATCCAGCTGTAGCTAAAGAATTCTCAACAGGGACATATGATCCTTCTAACATTCTCGGTGGAAGCAGATAAGGTAGAATGCGTAGTCTTGGTAGAAATAAAAATGAACCGACAAATTAGCATGAAGAAAAAGCGGCATAAGCTACAGGGAATAAGTAGTTACCTGAGTAATAGCTAGTATCTATGGAATAGTTTGTCTGCCCTGAAGGTTGTGGTAGAAGTTTTAACAAAAATGCTCTAGAAAAACACATACCTTATTGCAAGAAAGTATTTTAGTAAAAAAAGACAACTGAGAAATAATCTGCACCTGCGGATGTCATAAGGATAAAAAAAGAGAACTAAGGAAATGGAAGTGAAGAAAAGGTGTCAAAATAACCACCTAAGCCACCAGTAAAAGGAAAAAAAGATGCAAAATCTACTGTGGATAATTCTGCTAAGATAGAAGCACTCAGGAAATTGAAGGAATAAAAGAAGAAGGAAATGGAAGAAATGAAGAAAAATGAATAGCATGAAGCTAAAGAGGAAGACGAAGACAAAGTGATTAACGATTAACATGAAGGGGAGTTTTTATGATACAAGAAGATCTCAGCTTATTTATTGAATCTCATTTGCTAAATAAGCATTTGTTTTAACAATTCATTGCTAGAGAAACAGTTAATGCTGATTCAGAAAATAGCTTCCCATAATAATAATCTAAAACTTAAAAATATTAATATTTACATCAGGAGAAACAGGGAACTTTGCTGAATAGCTCTACATAATTTGTTGAGGAACCCAAAAAAATAGATTTGTGTCTTCATATTGCTTTTTTCTAGCATACAAATACTCCTGATTCTTTTTATTAATTTAATATTTGAAGTTGAAGATTTTTAAATCTGAATAATTTTGTTTGTCATTTGCAGGGTTTAATAGTGAGTGCTCCATATTATTGTTAATCTGCCCCTAGCCTTTCCATTTAAAAACTCAACGCAGTGTCTTAGATGGAAACTAATTTATTTTCTAATCTTGATCATACCTTTCTTCTTGAAATAATCCCCTGGGAAAAGAAATTGTTGGTTGCTTAGAAAATGTTGAGCTACTGAGATTTAGAGAAACTAGTCAAACAAAGAGTTTCAGTCCTATTATCCAGGATTTCAATCGCATTTATCATTTGTAAATAGTATTTTTGTTAATTCAAAAAAAGAATTCAACAAAGATACTTCATATTTTGATCCAAACAATCAAAACGATAGAAAGATAACCTTATTTATACATATTTATTATTTTTCCCTACTTCTATTATCATATTCTTGTCTACATGATATTGTACTTTTTCTGGTTAGACATCTTAGTACATCATTAACTAACTTTTGTTCTTATAAAAGGATTCTTTCCTTAATAGAGGTTACTCACTTTCTAGCACGAATATGTTGAGTTGTTAAATTGCATTTTTTTTTAAAATCATAGAAATTATTTCAAAGTTTTAGAAGAAACTGTTGATGTGAAGAGATCTCTTGTAAGCTATCGAAGCATAGGAAGAACTCATTAGGTTAAATAGTTAATATTATAATAAGGTATTCATTATTATTCTCAAGCAATTAGTCAAATCATCTTTAAGTTGTAGTTGGCTTTTGTGATTCTTTCTTTTGTGGATCTATCAGAAAACTAAGAGATACTTCAGATTCTACAGATAGAGATCAAGAGACAGAGAGATAGATAGAGGAATATCATGCTTACTTTTCAAAGAAATCGATGATTCGTCTAATTAATTGAGATCAACAATGAACGCTATATTATTAAGAAGACAGTCTAGAACTTTTCTTTAAGTGGAGTCAAACTCCAGCTTAAAAGAAGACTCAGCCTAAGAGAGAGAGGTAGTTATTATTGCTAAGAATTCTGAGGGCT
>Ga0302285_10001730_pt1 | contig 12180 bp, 9 predicted proteins | sample III_Fen_E2_2_FD_200455 | JGI IMG/M metagenome (GOLD analysis project Ga0302285, IMG submission 200455) | Peat permafrost microbial communities from Stordalen Mire near Abisko, Sweden - III_Fen_E2_2 | ecosystem: Environmental > Terrestrial > Soil > Wetlands > Permafrost | place: Sweden: Abisko...
GAATGGTGCAAAGTATTTAGGAAAAGGAATGTCAAAGTGTGTTACTCTTACTTCTTTAAAACTAGTTCTCAGTGAGAATAATATTGGTAATAATGGTGCAAAGTATTTAGGAGAAGGAATTTCAAACTGTGTTAATCTCTCTTCTTTAAATCTAAATCTCAGCCATAATAGTATTGGTGAGAATGGTGCAAAGTATTTAGGAGGAATTTCAAAGTGTGTTACTCTCACTTCTTTAGATCTAGATCTCAGTGGAAATAGTATTGGTGGCAATGGTGTAAAGTATTTAGGAGAAGGAATTTCAAAGTGTGTTACTCTTACTTCTTTAAATCTACTTCTCAGCAAAAATAGTATTGATGCGAATGGAGTAACGTATTTAGGAGAAGCAATTTCAAAGTGTGTTACTCTCACTTCTTTAGATCTAGATCTCAGTGATAATAGTATTGGTGACAATGGTGTAAAGTATTTAGGAGAAGAAATTTCAAAGTGTTTTACTCTCACTTCTTTAGATCTAGATCTCAGTGAAATTGGTATTAATGACAATGGAGCAACGTATTTAGGAGAAGTAATTTCAAAGTGTGCTACTCTCAGTTCTTTAAACCTAGATCTCAGCCATAATAGTATTGGTGACAATGGTGCAAAGTTTTTAGGAAAAGGAATTTCAAAGTGTGTTTCTCTCACATCTTTAGATCTATCTATCATGGAGAGTAGCATTGGTAGAAATGGTGAAGGAATTTTATCATAATTAGTTATCAAAGCGAAAAGATTGATAAAAAAAACCATTTCGTTTTTCGTTTGATGATAATGATTGATTTGCTTGAGAAAATGAAACAAGAATTTTCAAAGTGTTTAACTCACTTCTCTAATACTAAATTAAAAAATGAGATTTATTTAAAAAAGTCATGAGATTATTTTTATTACAATTAGTTAATTTTCTATTCATGTTTTCGTATTAATTATAAAAATATTTCTCTGTAATTGTATCTGTTAAGAGCAAACTAGAAAATGAAACAGAGTTAAATTTACCCTAAAATCTAATCAGCTTTGGAAGGTCTTAGGATATTGACAAAAATCCTTGAGAAGATATTAATCAAATTTATAATAACTTAATTTTTCATAAATTATTAAATTGCTTCAAAAGACTCACGTGGAATTCAGAAAGAATGACCGAAGTAGTAGGTAAACTACATAAATATATTCACATTTTTCTTGACAAGTTTTATAATATCACTCAAAGACAGTAAACAATAGCAGAATGAGCAACCTTAAGAAGGCGCTAAATTAGTTTAGGTGAGCTAACAAGAAGGTGAGGCTTCTAAGGAGCCCTAAGAAAAAAGAGTCCACAAGTTCGATTCAAGTAAAAATATGATTTTTGTTTGGAAGTTGAGGAAACGTTTTGTGTGGATCTGTGTTATCATTTGGCTTATTACTAACTTTGGTGCTTAACATAGAATGGGAAATGATCGATAAAATCAAAGCCTCCGAAGAGCCAAGTGTTGTTGTGAACATCTTCAGAGTCCATCCAGAGGCTACATGGAAAGAAATCAAAGAAGTCTACAAGGATATTTCCATGAAGATTGAAAAAGTTCCCAATAAAGAAGGAATTTTCAACTTGCTTTTCCGCAATCACAACGATGCCATCGAGTTCATTCGCGTCTCTCCAAAGGTACCCAATATTTATATTTAAGAGAATTTAACTTGACATCTTAATAACATTAAAGATTAGAAAATTCTTATTTTGGCCTTTGTTTTGGGAGATAGTTTTTCCCTTTAAAATGTATTTATTTGTACATCGCTACAAATTTGATATTTTTGAACTTTCAGTGGATTAATTTTTGACAATTTCTATTATTTTTTATAAAAAAATCAGCCCATTCTGGACCAGAAGTTCACCATGAGACTCAATGACAGATTCAAACCTGACACTTCCTCTGGCTGGAATGAAATGGGAACTGATGGACACACTTAGAAATTCGAGACTAAAAAGTATTATCAAAACAAGTCCAAGAACTACAAGAAGAACTACGAGAAAAATGACAAAAATGGTAAAATAAACGCATATTTTGTATTAAAATATCAACAACAAAAAATTAATTGCTTTACTTAGAGGAAGAAGAGTAGAAAGTCAACAAAGTTGAAGGAGAGACTAAAGAAAATGAAGAAGAAGAAGGTCTCGAATTGCCTACTAGGTAATTCCACAAGGAAGAGCCAACTTCTGATAAAGTTACTCGTGCTCCTAAAGTTGCTGGATCATCCGATCATAACAATAAAGGACCCAGAAGATTCATTGGAGATGTCAACAAACCTGCCAAAACAACTTCTACCATTGCAACTACTAACGCCCCTGCAGCTGAAACTCACAAAGAAGTAAGCAATTAATTCTTCCCCAAAAAAATGAAAATTAACAGAATTGTATCACAAAAAAAGTAGAAAGCTCCAGTTGACGATTGGATCACCAAGAAAGACCCTGCAGTCGAGAAAAGAGAAGCAGAAGAAGCCAAAAAGAAAGCTGCTGCTGCTTAACTCCAGAAAGAAAAGGAAGCCGTAAATTATAAACAAAAGATTTTCTATTATTTGCCTACTTGTGATTTCTAACCTCATTTTTTCTCTTAGCAACAAAAGAAGGAGCAAACTGAAAAGGCTAAGCAACCCGCTAAGAAACCAGTTGCTGATTTCTCCGATGGCTGGTGAAGAAAAGAGCATAAATTGAACAAATGAGAATTATTCTGATCTCAATATTTGAGTTTTGTAAGACTAGTTCAGTTTACATAAGTTAATTCAATTGAAAACTTATTTTAAATATGCCCTATCTTATTCATATCTGTACATTTTATGATCACATTCTCAATAATATTTAATTAGACATTCTTTTAAGGAATGAAATTGAATTCGATAAGAATTAAGAGATTTCAAGGGGGGAGTTTGAGTGAAGTATGTTGTAAGTTCTATTTATCGTTGAATAATCTAATAAAGAATTGAAAAATCTGTGATAGAATTAGTGTTCCAACTTATCATTCTAGTTCTTGGTTATTGCTATTTCAACCATCAGTTTCCCACTAAGATGTCATAACAAAATGCATTAGTCTATTCCTTCGGTGGATGCTATTCGATGGGCACTTCATAGAGATGTAAAATACTCTACAATGAAAAACTTGTTATTCTTTGCAATTAGAGAAGGGATGATCATGATGCGTTGGGTTCTTAAAATGTTAGATATTCATCATAACCATATTTTACAAATGAATAATCTAATGAGCAAGCACATCATACCATAATAGTTTATTTTCCAGTGGATTCATTTTTATCATTTTTAACATACCTCAATTTGATAGAAAATCTGGATAAAGGAAACAACACACCTGGACCAGGTGCATATAGCACAATGTATTCCCTTTCGAATCAGCATGCAAACTCCCATTCTTCGTAATCAAAAAGAGTTACACAAAAACAAATACTAAAAAATCTTCCGAACATACCTAAAAAATGTTATCACAAGTGTATTTTTGGCTTTTTGTGTAATTGATTGTGTTTCCTTTGAAACAGATTAGCTCGTTCTTCTCGCAAACCAATTATCGAAGATAAACATGTTCCTTCGCCAGGCACTTACGATATCAACTCTGACATCGTATTGTATTTTTGAAACCTTAATTCCTTTTCCAATATTCGTGATATTATCCAAATTGTTATTCAAACTCATTTGAAAAGGGCAAAGGCACAAAAATATCCTTCGGGAAAACGAAATCTAAACCTCTAAGCACTAAGCTAGAACTTGGGCCAGGAAGGTAATATTTTTAGCAATATTGTGATTTATTAGATTTTTTTTTAAAACCAAAAATGACTTCTAATTCGCTAAAATCAAAACATACTAAAATATTATGTTTTAAAGTTATGAGTTAGCTAGAAGTACAATAGACAAGCCTTAAGCTCCTGTGTTTTCATTTTCGTCCAAGTATGATGAAATAAAACCATCTTTAGATGTCCCAGGTCCAGGTAGATATGATGTCGCAATTAAGAAAAGACCATCTAGAGCGATGGCAAAATCATTTGGACCTTCTACATCTTAGCCAACAATTAAGCATCAAGAGGAGAATAAAACTACTGGTCCAGGTCCAGGAGAATATCATTTTGGTTAGGAGACAAAAAAAGGATCAACGTAAAGACATAAACAAATTTTTTCTTCTTTTTTCTAGTTAAGCTTATTTATGAGACATTTTTGAAATGTGTTTAAGAACATTTTTGTTGTTTTTGTCTTCACTCAAACAAGTTTTTCTAAGAGTGGTAGAATGACAATGAAAATGAGTGATACGCCTGGCCCAGGTTCCTTTGAAATTGTACCTTTTGGCAATCAGCAATAAAAGAAATTTACATTTGGATAAAAGATTCCTATTAAGGACTCCTTCTGCTCTTATGTGCCTGGTCCAGGTGCGTACAATGCATCTGCTCCGAAGAATAATACCACAATAAGGTTGGAAAGATAATAATCTCAATAACAGGATAAACATTTTTCTTATTTTGGTTTTTGAATAACTCTAAAAAAGAATTGGAGACTCTAAGAGAAGAGGATTTGATTCTGCCATCACACCAGGTCCAGGATCATATTGCAGCTCTGTTTTATCGAAAGATGACTCATTTAATCGCTTTTCTCTAGAGTAAATCATCAAACAAAGATCTTTTTCTTTACTAAAAAAATAACAATCATCCAACTTTTTTATTCTTGGTAAACTTTTCTAGAAATAGAGGACTTGGATATGCAAAGCGTCCTGACCTAGTGAAAGATGAAGCAGTGCCTGGCCCGGGGAATTATGAAGTTTCCAGAAGCATAGGATATAAAAGTGCTTTAGGTAAAATCAGTACTGTAACTACTAAGGGGAATATGAATATCAAATCAGAGCCTCCTGGACCAGGTGCTTATAATGTCTCCAATGATTTAGCAAGTAATTCAAAAACAATTGATTTTTTTAGTAGTAATAGATAAATAAGTTTAACCTATTGTGGCTTTTAGGTGACTATAATAAGGGCATAAGTTTTGCGAACAAGCGAAATAATATGACTGAAAGTGATAATCCTGGTCCCGGCACATACGATGCATCGTTTAGCAGTCTTGCACCTAAATTCTCGTAAGATCAATTGCATCTCTGCAAAATTTAATTTTTATTGCTTCTAGCACTGATTATTTTAGATTTTTCATTCGATTCATTTTGATTTAGGTTCTCATAGTAGATAAGATACAAGCAGGATATTCGCTAGCTGTTTGAGCCTTCTCCTGGTTAGTATGAAATTCAAGGAATTATTTCGAATGTTCCTGCTTATCTTTTGCAGACCAAACTACATTGAGCAAAAGAGTCAATATGAGGAAAAAAATATCAATTATCTGAAGAAAAAAAATTTAAAACATTTTGAAAAAGAAAAGATGATTTTATTAGTTTTCTTTTTACATATTATGCACTATTTTCTAACAAATATAGGGTGACAAAACTGTTCTTTTTATCTTTAAAAAACACAATGCAACAACAGACCGTTTAAAATACACAAATGTACAGCCAATTATTTAAACTCTTCTTTCATTCGTTGAATTCGAAAAATGGATAAAGCACATCTCTTGACAATTTCGATTTGACTTCTGGCGCACTGGATAAGTAATACGTTGATGATTAGGTTTCTTCTATGAAAAGCACCGAGAAGCTGCTAAGACCAGTTTTAGCAGTAGGAGTACTGAAACAATACTGTTACGCAGCAGTTACATAAAATGATGGATTAGATTTTCTTCCTTATTTCTAGAAAGATATTGAGATCACAAGATTATACTAGCAAGCAGAAGCTGAAGGGGATGAGGTAATAGTCACCCAATCAAGCGAATAATATGGATTTGCCTCAGGGAAAGCACCCACATGACTCAGAGAATGAAGATATGAAGTTGAGTACATATTCGGGCCTGTGCAAGAAACGGTGTAGTTTGTGCCGAAAGTTATTTGCTAGAAACGAGGAGCATAAAATAATAAATGTTATGAATTGAATCACTCACAGATGCAGTCACAGAAAGAAGGTATTTTTCTAATATTCAAACAATTAAATCTTACAAGTGGATGAAGCATATTGATGTTAGCTGTGGCGAGACAACTCCCATCAATGGCATAGATTGAATTAAGGATGATTCCCTTTGAAACACCTGAAGAATCCCTCAATCTCAGCAATTAACCATGGGAATATCCTTTGATTGGCTTTTTAGTAGATGGTGCGGCCTACAAACATTTAAAAAAGTCATTATTCAAATTATTGTTTTTGTTTTCATTTTTTGAAGCATAAAAATAGTTCTTTTTATTTGAGATTTTATCAGTGAAATAACTTCTTTTCTTAAAATTATGGCAATTCTAGATTTTACAGTGAGATCATGATAGATAATCGCTCCAAGGAAGATATTTGTAGATGCTGCGCCGATTAAAAATGTTGGAAGTTTCGTGTTCTAGGAGTAAATGACTCCAATAACATTAGCGAGTGGCGAAGCACATACGCCAGTTATGTCTAGAATTGACTTTTATATTTAGTATGTTGCTGGCAGAGTTATGCAACCACCAGCTGTTGATGCAGAAGCTGCATAGGCTTGAAAACTTGCAATCTAAGTTGTTGTAGGTTTGCAGACTTGATAATTCACTGTTTCCTAAAGTCAGCAGCGAGACATCATCAAAAAACAAAACAAATGTTTAAAAAGCAATTAAATATTGTTGTTGTTTTATTCTATTTTTTTCATATTTCTTTTCTTTCTTACATAATCTTTTTGTAAGTATTTGATACATTTTCCTGTAGCAGGATCTCTAACAAAGAATATAAAACCTGTGGCTGCTGTGGCTTCTGTAATTCTACTTATCAATCTCTTTTCAGGTTGAAGATAAGCAGCTAAATCAGAGAAGGAGTAAGTCTGCGCTGCTCTTGCAGCTAGTATCTCCGAGAAAACTTTTGTTGAAGAAGGCGATGGCAAGTCCTATGTCACTGAAGATTTATATTACCCAGTTGCTACACTGCCTAAGACTCTGATAATCTGTTTATCATTAGATAGCACAAATTGAAAAAGATAAGACAAATTCAAAAAAGAAATCAAAATTAGTTCATAATGAACAGAGATGTTTACCTAGTAAACGAATCTATAAGGGGAGTACAAATCATCTAGACTCACAATGAACTTATTTACACTTTCAGTCAATGGAATCCTAAATTGTGAGCTATAATCTGAGAAAAAAACAAATTAGCAAAACAATCTTCTTAGTTACCAATCTTTTGTGGCAGAAAAAATGGAACAAAAAAGATAATTATCATATGGTTTGTATTACCCTTTTCAATGCACTGCCCAAAGGAACTGTATGTCTTGTATTATGCAGTCTAAGCAGCTGTGCAAATAGATGCATCTGAATCACAACAGCACCTATATTCGCAGGCACCAGATAATTAATCGCATGGACAATCTTCACGAGAGCTAGCTGTAGTTGACAAAAAATAGACGTTAAGCATGGATATTTTAAATCCAAAATAATGATTACTTGATCGAATAGTCTCTGCTGATAAGACCACTGAAGATAAGCAGAACAACAACACTGCCAATATGAAATTCCATCTCTGAATAATACAAATAATACAATAATTGTTTAACCAACCATCCAAGAGCCAGTCTCTTTGATAAGTAAATAAAACTGCTAAATTATTTCTCTCTCTCTTTCTTGTTACATATCCTTGAGAAATTCTTTGTGGAATCATCATTCTTATCATCTGTTTAATCATCTTTTTTTGAAGGATTCACCTCTTTCAACTTAAAGCTAGATTGAAAATTATGCTTATTGATTTAAGATTATTTTAATAAATTTGAAATAGAGGTTCTTTCCAGTTGCAGGGGTATTGTTTTAATAAAATTATTATTGCAGTCATTTTGATATCATTAGAACCCTATCAAAGTGTTCATCTATTTCCTCTCTTCTTATGATACCAACACCGCAAAGGTGTGAATAAATTCATTAGTAGTTTTTGGGTAGAAAAATATCCAAGTTTGTTAAAAATGAAGATTAGAAAGATATGTATTTTCAAGACAATCGATTATCAAACAAAGATTTTCTATTATTGCAAAGATTTCATTAGATTTAATTTTTTTTTTAGCAGATTGCTTGTGGGTACTTTGGTAAAAGAGCATAAGAGATACATACTATTGAGAGAAGCAAATAAATAAATGAATTATTTTTATTATCATTTGTTTAAGGAAGCTTCAGAAGAAAAAAGCACAAATGGAACGAAAATAAAAGGAATAGTTAGGAGGAGGGTGGGGAGGATTGAAGAGAGAGGAACCTGAGAAATAAAATAAAATCAGCCAAGGTGCCGAGTATAAAAAGAAATAAATAAATAAAAAAACACAGAATAATATCACATCAAACAATTTTTCAATGGCTTAGAGAAAAACAGCTCTCGAAGAGATAGCAGAAAAGGAGTCCAACTTCGGCAAAGTCTTCAAGGTCGCCGGTCCATGTAATCTAACATTCTTTGAAAATATGCTGCCAATGCTATTGGGGATTGAAGTTGCCAGAGGGAGTTGGATTCAAAAGAGAAAAAATGTTTGTTAGCAAGAAGAAAAGATGATCGACTTTGCTTTGAGAATTAATATATTCATTTTCCCTTTCTTGAGGATATGGTTGATGATTTTTTATTATAATTTAGTGGTCGTCGCTGAGCAAATGACAGGAGCAAAGATGTACGAGCTGGTAAGTTGATTAATAGCTTTCAAGATAGGGAGAAAGGAACATGTTGCCAATTAATTATTTCTAAATAACTGAATTTATCTTTTTAGGTCAAAGTTGGCTGGAACAAGTTAGTCGGAGAAATCATTAAGCTTGATGGTGATACTGCTTCAATTCAATGCTACGAAGATACTTGTAAGCGATTGGGATGAATAGCAGCTGATTTTTATTGCAAAAAGATATTTATATTTACTTCTTTGTAATGAAGGTTTGTGTATTTTTACAAAAAAGATGGTTTGACTGTTGGTGATCCAGTTATGAGAACAAAGGAGCCATTGTCTGTCGAGTTGGGGCCTGGCATCCTCAAGGAAATTTTCGATGGTATTCAGAGACCACTTTAGTCAATTGCTAGAGAATCAAAGAGTGTGTTCATTCCAAGAGGTGTTGATGTGCCTGCTCTCGATGCATCTAAATTATGGCATTTCATTCCCAGCGCGACTGTCAAGGTTGATTCTAAACTCACAGGTGGTGATATCTACGGACATGTCAAGGAAAACAACTTGTTCTCTAAGCACAATCTCATGGTGCCACCTAAAGGAAAGGGTAAAGTTACCTACATTGCCATGGAGGGAGACTACAATATCCACGAGAAGGTTCTCGAACTGGAGTATGATGGCAAGAAACACTCTTACAATATGTCCCACTTCTGGCCTGTGCGTTAAGCTCGTCCAGTCTAAGAGAGACTTTAGGGGTAAGATAAGCAAATAAATCAACTTTTTGAAGAAACTTTAAATATGATATTTCCATTTTTATTACAGCAACGTACCTCTGCTGACTGGTCAGAGAGTGCTTGATGCTCTTTTCCCTTCAGTGCTTGGTGGAACTTGCGCTATTCCAGGAGCTTTCGGCTGTGGAAAAACTTGTATTTCGCAAGCTCTCTCAAAATATTCCAACTCGGAGGTTATTGTCTACGTCGGATGTGGAGAACGTGGAAATGAAATGGCTGAAGTGCTCACTGATTTCCCTGCTTTGACTACTATTATCAACGGCAAGGAGGAATCTATCATGTAACGTACTTGCCTTGTCGCAAATACCTCTAATATGCCTGTCGCAGCTAGAGAAGCATCGATTTACACTGGTATTACTTTAGCAGAGTACTTCAGAGATATGGGTTATAATGTGTCCATGATGGCTGACTCAACCTCCAGATGGGCAGAAGCACTCAGAGAAATCTCTGGTCGTCTCGCTTAGATGCCTGCCGAACAAGGTTATCCTGCTTATCTTGCTAATAAGCTCGCTTTCTTCTACGAAAGAGCAGGACGTGTGAAATGCTATGGCTCTCCCAACAGAGAAGGTTCCATTTCCATCGTTGGTGCAGTTTCACCTCCAGGTGGTGATTTCACAGATCCCGTTACCGTTGCTACCCTTTCGATTGTGCAAGTTTTCTGGGGTCTCGATAAGAAACTCGCTCAGCGTAAGCATTTCCCTTCAGTAAACTGGAATATCTCGACTTCTAACTATGAAAGGTAACAATTCACAATAATTTGAAACATTTCCATTTATTTTAACTATTATTTTCCTCTTTTTTTTCTTAGATAACTCGATCCATACTTCAATGATTTCGATCCTGACTTCTCTCACTTGCGTACTCAACTCAAGGAGATTCTCCACGAAGAAACTGAGCTCAACGAAATCGTCCAGCTGGTCGGTAAGGACTCTCTTTCCGAAGATCAAAAGTTATCCCTCGAAGTCGCGAGAATCATTAGAGAAGATTTCCTACAATAGAACGCTTTCTCAGAGTACGATTACATGTGCCCTCTTGAGAAGACTATTGGTATGATGAGAGCTATCGTGACTTATTATGAAGGTGCTCGTAAGGCCATCGTCGAATCTTCCAGTGAAACCAAGATCAACTGGAACGATATTCACTTCCAAACCAAACCTCTTTTCACTGAACTCACTTAGATGAAATTCATGGTAACAAAAACAAACAAATTACTCATTAGAATATCTAAATTCATTTTGATCTTTTTCCACAATTAAATTAACCATTTTCCCTTTTCGTTTAATTTTCCAAGACCCCCAAGCAATCCAAGAAGGAGTTTTCTCAGTATTTCAGCAAATACGTTGAAGATGTCAATGCTGCTTTTAGAAAGATCACCGATCGTTGAGAGGAATTGCTTTGGCTTTTTATAGCCTTACTAAGCTAAATATTTTCTAGTTTTTATGCCAAAAAAAAAATATTCACAAAATGACACACAACAAATACTTCTGCGGTTTCCATTTTATTTGTTTTTGCGATGTGTATTAAGATAAAAAAATAATAATCATAATCTCAATCTTATGATTGCTTAATTCACTAGAGTGCAACAAGATAAAGCTTGCTGTTCCAGTAATAGAAATAGATATTTACAATTTATAAAACACTCAAAGAAGCTCCATTATTTGGGGAGAGGGGATTCTGTTGATAAAGAAAATAATAATAAAGAGGTTTAAAATGATATTTGGCATCTTTTTGAGAGAATAATAACAACTTATTTGGTTTACAAATAGTTCTTTGAATCAACAATTTTAACAATAGCTTGAAGGAATGAGACTAACAACTAACCAAATATGCCTCTCCTTCTTTGTTTAATCCTATTTACAACGCAAAATTCACTTTCTCTTTTGAATTTTAAAACTCAATCGTCTGTTTCTCTATTTTTTAAAAACAAATCAAGTATTTTTTTATTCAACAGAGACATCAACTTTCCTGGATGTTATCGTTATTGTTTTATCTTACTGAAAGGGAATACAATTTCAGTTCATTTCAGTTCTTGATTAATATACAAATTTTGAAAATATACTTTCTTTTTTTACATTTTTTAATCATTTCCATTTCCTTTGTACAATCAGCTGATGATAATCTGAGTTTAAATATAATCTTTAACTAGATTCTGATATTTTCATGTGATTCAACTCATATTAAAGAATCCATAGCAAAAATAAGCAAAATATCTTTCTGAATCTGTATCACTTTTAAACATTTCCTTGCTTTCCTTGATGTTTCATAATGAAATGGAGTTATAATGTTTTGTTACTTTTATGAAAATGATAAGAGTAAATAATTATTTTTTCAAGTATTCTCCCTTCTTTTAAAACCTAGTGTTAAATATTAATATTACCAGTAAATCAGTAGAAATCTTTAGCTTATTTAAATACCAAAAAGTAGGTTGTACCAACACAAATACACAGATTCATACAAAAGAATTTGAGATAAGGCAGCTACCGCTTAGAATCATTCCTTGGGTTTCTTCTTGATTCTGAGATTGTTGGAGTGACCGCACTTTCTCTTTCTGCAGTTGGTAGCCTTGGGAGGAAGTCTAGCATAGCAATCTCTGCAAACCTTCTTCTCGCAGTTGTATTTCTTAGCAAGAGCTGCAATAGTGGGTTCCATACCACCACCTCTAAGTCTGAGAACAAGGTGGAGAGTGGA
>Ga0302285_10001731_pt1 | contig 12175 bp, 6 predicted proteins | sample III_Fen_E2_2_FD_200455 | JGI IMG/M metagenome (GOLD analysis project Ga0302285, IMG submission 200455) | Peat permafrost microbial communities from Stordalen Mire near Abisko, Sweden - III_Fen_E2_2 | ecosystem: Environmental > Terrestrial > Soil > Wetlands > Permafrost | place: Sweden: Abisko...
GCAGAACTACAGCAACAAAGCAACAGCACTTTCAATGTCATTTCTAGCTAGTTTCATGGAGACACTGTGCTGTAATGATTTCATCTTTTAGATTTTGCTATCAGCAATTTGCACAAGTACACTTTCCTTCATATCGATAAATCCACTTAATTCCCTTAAATTATTCTACAAGACGTAGAAATACTAATCCTAATCACCATCAGCTAAACTGATTTCGATCAAAAAATCAATGTGGCTAGAAGTTAATTGCTGTAAACTGATTTTTACACCTGAAAAATAAAAAAATAAAAAAATTAGCCTTTTCGGTTGCAGAACGTTGACTTTTAAAAATAATTACCTTCTTCCGCTTCAATGGTTGCTTTGTGCGTTTAATAGAAGACTAATCCTAACAATGGCATCTTGATATCATCGAAGAATTACAGAGAATACTTGAAATGTAGTGGTAGGTTCTCTTTCAACTCGATCGTTTCTTCATCTTTATCGTGGTCTTATTTATTCGATTCACGTGGGGAATCAGGCATGAAATCATCGAAAATACTGAAATCGTCCATTTGTTTCATCTACTTTTTTTAGTTCTCCCCGTCTAGCTCAAACTTAACTTTGACACTAGTTCGAAGTCTGTTGGCTAGGACTATCGCACTAGGATGGAAAGTACTCAAATCAGGCTCGAATTTAGCCTTCCAATTCATGCTGGTTTTCTTACCAGATGCGCTGAATCTAAATGGGTTTATCAAAAAAATCAGAATATCATTTCAAACTCAATTTTAAAATCTCCTTTTTTCTTCTAACTTACTCGATATTGTCTGATTCTTTGAAGCTGAAATTATACAAGGCATTCACGGAATTCACATGCTGCCCTAGAATATTGTACCCAATGTGCTGCAAGAAAATATCATTAGTTTAGATTCCAGTTTAGATAAAATGTGTCTTGATTATCTTCGTCAAAACAGGCTTTTCTTTATCAGTTTCGTATAATCTGCAGGTCAGCACGGCTAATTGAATATCTTCTAGTCGTTCGATGATGATATCCACTGCATCTTCTAATTACCCACCAAGTAAATAGAAACTTGCACTTCTTTCATATTCCTTTCTTTCTTGCAAGGCAAATGCATTTTTTCCAAATTTATTCTAAATTTCTGGGAGAGTGTTATCTTCCTCTAAAAGCTTCTGGATTGCAGCAGCTTTTTTGCCACGATCACCAGGGATAACTTTGTCGATTTTGTAGAGATTTGCGAGCCTAGCTTTTTGCTTTAGAAGCACGTATAGCAAAGAGACATCGTTTGGGTTTTTATCTTTGGATCTTGCATAGGTTTATGCTGCGATTTCTTCTAAATATGCTCGTAATTCATTCATGTTGTCGTACCTTTTTGTTAATTCGTAAGATAGAATCAGTTAAAATCATGGATTTGTTGTTTTTGTTTAGTGTTACCATAATGGAAGTCCATATTTTTTGAGGATATCTAGACTAAGTGTTTTAGAATATCTGTGTCTTCCGATGCATTCTTGAGCTAGGAAATCCTTATCTGCTGAGTGAAACGCCCAGACAAGTTCTTTGGTGAGAATGGATCGTTATTTTTAAGCTCCTCCAAAGAATTTCATATTATTGAAGACTTACAGGTTAAATATGAAAATCTAAGTGAAAATGTCAGAAGACTTCAATCGATCTTTTAAATCAATTAAGAATCCAACGAGTGTCTCTAAAAACACAGGCTCGTTTCCTTGTAAGCCAAATACTTCATTTTCCTCATTTAAGACCTTACGAAGAATCTCTAAGAAACTCTGAGAATGGTTGGCATCTTCATTGTCAGCGCTGGAAACGAAGAAACCTTCACCCTTTAATAGATTAAAGAAGATTTTAAGAAAATATGAAAATAAGTGTTATTTTCATTATTATTAGATCAAATCTTTGAATTTTGGGTAATTTTCTGAATTTTTTAATCCTTTTTCTGTTTTATTTTGTTACTTAAAGCTATGCTCCAACTAAGGAAAGTTTAGATGTGAAAGCTAATGTAGAATCATCGAATTCTTAGTTTAAATTGAGTGTTTTCTCATTGAATTTAGCGAAAAGAGAGCCTAAACGAGAAATACTAAAGGAGAATTTCGAACTCACATGCTTGAATTATTTCAGAGCTTGCATGGCTTTGTGCAATATTACTTAGGCTATGTCAAAGTATCCCATGGACAGTAACTCATAGATGAACTCAGGATGGTGATGAGGCATGATTTCTATTTGAAAAGAAAATGAAACAAAAAAAAGGTATAAACTCATGAGATCATTCAATTACAAAAAACAATCTAAAATTACTGAGAGACGACACAATTTTTCTATAGAAATTCTCTGGGAGGAGTGACTAATTCGGCGTAGGTTCCAGCATATCCCCTAGCTCAATCATTTCGTTCGAAAAGAACCCATTGAACCGAAGGATATTTTCGTTAGTTTTAACAATAATTGTGAGATCTTTTGTGACAACTATCTCATAAGCTGACGGCTTTGTGAATCTCGAAAATCTCTTAAAATAGATTTAATTAGATCTCGAAGAAGTCGTGACAAGATTCACTAAATGTGTTTGCTTTCTCTTATCGAATTAGAGATTAAACAGCATTAAGTAGTTCTCGATCAATAAAATGAAATTATTATCATAGAAATGTTTAATTAGAATATTAATCGATGAAGGATCGTAGACTTTCGTGTCAACACCATAAAGTAATGTCTTCAATGTCAATCTAGTGATTAACTAACTTCCTTCCTTGTAGAATTCGACATCGTTGCTCATGGTGATTAAATACAATAACCCACCATCAGCAGCATCCACCCAACCACTGTATTTAATGAATTCTTCTCGCTTTGCATCTGGTCTTCTTCGTATTTCTTCAATTTTCTTGATTTCCGATCCTCGTACTTCAAATAGCCCAACACATTTTTCTTCTCTGCAGAGTAGTTTAAAACTACTGTCAGAGTAGTTATAGTGGTAAACTTTGAATTTCTGCAATCCTTAGGTATCCACTGTATACCTGTACAAGACTTCCATTTTCATTTGCTTTTTGTCATTGAAAATCTCACCAGTTAATACTAACCGAACTGCTTAGATTCTGTTAGTTTACAAGGGATTTGAGAGAAATTCTATGACGATTTCGTCGCCTAACCCGTCATGTTTGGAAACGCATTTCATCTAATACTCGAAATTGCTTTTGTCATAAGCTAACCCGAAGATCTCCTTTGCTTCGTTTGAAATATCAATTAGCTAATATTAGAGTTTATTCTCAGTGTGCAGTAACCGCATGACCTCAAGTACCTTGAATTTCTCGTCGAAGATTACCACAAAGTTCTTGTAGTGCTCCACACTCTTGACTAGAAAAAACAAATAAAAATCATGAAATATATTCTTGAGTTTAATTAAACTATCTAAACCCTTTTAAACTTGCATTACCAGCTGAGATTTTGGAAGTGAACGACCATTACCAGTTGTTTTCTTCTGAGAGGAAATCGTATTTCGCTGGGAGTACAGATTAATGTGGTTTTTGCTAATAGCAAAGATTAGAGTTGCTGTCTATTGTCAAGATACTATCACTGGAAGCATCATAGGAAAATTATTTGATTTCTCCATAGAATCGCTTGTTACTGATACATATCTTCATGTCGTTGGGTTGGTTCTTCAAAGAAAATAGACAAATAAGTGTGAAAACTCATATTTTTGAAGGGTTTTTGTAGGGTATTTTCTCTTACGACATTTTGTTAGACTTTCACTAGATTGCCTAAATAATCTTGCCCATAAAGTTCTATGTATTCCTATCCCTTTTGCTTCTTCTCTTGAGCGTAAAGTAGATAGCGAATGTACTTCAAGAGCTTTGGGTTCTGTAAAGTTTTTCATTTCAAAGTACAAATTAGCACTCAGAAATCTTAATTCTTCTTTTATTCAAAAAAACCTTACATTAAGAGAAGTTTCCCGTTAGATTTTGGAGGTTTTGGAGATATTTCTCAGATGAGAGAGACTTAGTAAATCAACTGATGTGTCCTTCAGCACAACTAGCCAATCTAATGAAGTTAGCTCGTCTTTCTCGTAGAGCCCAAAGCTATTTGAAATATCTGCTAGCGTTGAGTATTAGTATCCAAGATCTTTTTTAGAATATGACGAGTTGAAGTACACAAAAGAAAATGAAAGTGAAGCGATATTGTTGATATTATCTAGCTGCACAGTGTGCATATGGAAGAACACAGACTCATCTTCGATGCTTTCCTGCCAGACTTTTAGGACACCTTCGATGTCAATCGAAACGATCGTGTTAGCACCAAACACCTAGCAAGGAGATTTTATGCTGTCTAAAGGGGGGAAAGTAAAGTGAAAAGGGTTAAATTTTCATAATAAAAATATCTTAATTCTTCTGTGTTTTTGAAGTTTATTTTGTGTTACCTCTGAATTTGTAAGTCTTAATATCATGTTCGTGTCTCAGCACAAAATTAGTGATGTTCTCGTTTTATGTCAGTGGAGCATCTTCCACATAAGTGCCTTGCAAGTTATCGAGAATCTTCACGAAATTCCAGATAAAGATGATTGAGGAAATTTCAGACATAGTTGTGAAATAACGAGAGTCTAAAATGGAGGAAAAAAAGGAAAAAGGAATTAAAGAATGGATGGTGGGGTGGTTGAACAAATTACCTGGTGAGAATTTGACGTTCTTGATGTTCTCTTTGACTGCGAGACTGAAAATAGGCTCGATTCTGGCCACAGAATTCTCAGAATCCTCATTATTCTCAAATACCACATTCCAGATCTTGATCGAATGGCTGCTGCATGTGATTAAGTACTTGTCTAAAGGGAAATTGGAGTTAAGAAAGAGGAATTATCAAGAGATAATTGTTTTTGTATTGCAATTTTGTTATGTTTTTGTACCATCAAATGAAGAATACCCGTCCTGAATCGATTCCTTCACTGATTGATTGTAACATTTCTCCCATCTAGAATAATAACCAAAAAGGCATTTATTCATGATTATTTCAAGTTTTACAGCCTTTTTAGCAGATTTTCTTAAGACTAATCAAACATCGTTACTTGATCGTGAAATCTTGTGGATCATAACGAGGTGATAGAATACTAAATTCTTTCTCGCAGAACACGAAAACTAATCCTCTTGAGCTACTCGTAGCGACTGTCAAGATATCTCCGTGGAACTGCCTCACTGTCTAGAGAAGAAAAAGAAATGAATTGGTCAACACAAGGCGATCTTAAATGGGAATGCAAATCATGATCTCCAAGATCTTGAATTGAAAACTTGTGAATCCCGAACAATTTAAATACTCTTCTAACATTTTAATCTCTCTCCTCCTTTCTTTTTCTTTAATCTTATGTTACTTATAGTTATTCGAGAAGCTCTGATGTAAAGAAGATGACTTTTTCTGTGGAGAACTAAATGAGATAGCTCAACCTATCGTATGTGAGAATCTTCACTCGAGAATATCGATTGCTCGTTTTAATTTGTTTCTGCTCTTGCAATCCGCTGTTGGGCTACTGTCCATTTGTGAGGTTCATTGTCTTCATCGCAATTACAGAGGATATCCCTTATTAAATCTAATCTAATTTCCTCTTTTGTTATTCAATTAATTACCCAGATAACACATACACACACATTTATATGCAGAATGTGAGAGAATCAAACCTTCATGTATTTTAAAGTATATCCCCCTCAGGTTTTTCATAAATAAAATCTCATCAAACACTCTCTCTCTCTCTCTCTGATTAGCAAAGAAAAAGAATAGATTAAAATAATATTTTGATCAGTTTTAAAGTAATTCCGCTTGGATATTAACAGACATACAACAATCTGATAATAATCCCTCTATTTCATTGAAAATAATAAAAAAATGAATGCTTGATTATTTGACAATAGCAAAAATAAATTACTAATAAGATTCTGGCCGGTGGGTTTGGGGGCGTTAATTTGAAAAATCATTCATTATAAAAGGCCCCAACAAGGCTAAATTCACTGAGAAAAATGAAGGAAATGTCTCAAGAGGAGGTCTTTTCTGGGATACCAATGCATGAAAAGCATAAAAGGGTATCTTCACAGCTATTATTTGCTTCTAAATTACAAATAAATACATATATTTCTCTTCTATTCATTTAATTAATGGTCTAAATGATAATCCCCCTCAGGTTTTTCATAAATAAAATCTCTCTCTATCTGATTAGCAAAGAAGAAGAATATACTAAGACCATTTCTTGATCAGTTTTAAAGTAATTCTGCTTGGATATTAACAGATATACAATACTCTTATTCGAATCTCTCTATTTCATGGAAACATCATAAATAAATGCTTGATTTTTGACAATAACATAAACAAATTACCAAAAATATTCTGGTCGGTGGGTTTGGTTGGGGTTGCTAATTTGGAAATCATTAGTTTTGAAAAGCCCCAATAAGGCTAAAATCATTGAAAAAAAACAATGGAAATATCGCAGGGGAGGTAAATAATATCTCCTTTCTTGTGGATACCAATGCATGAAAAGCGTAAAAGGATGCCTTCACAGATATTACCAGTTGCTACATTAAGAGTAAGTAGATATTTGCCTCTTCTATTCATTTAATCGATGGGATCATGTTAAAATCAATGCAATTCAAAGTTTATTTAGATGGGAGAAGATAATGTATGTTGGCAGAGTATCTTTGAGTGGGATATTTAATTTCCCGTTAAATTTCGTTTAGTTCGTGGGGAGGGGCGGAGTACGATCATCTGATATTCAGACGAGCAGAATAAGAGCAAAGATAAAATATCCACTTGGCGCACACCCAGTTATCCTACTGATTCTTTGGATTTGTTAGTTCTCTTTTGTTCCTGTTGGGTTTTGTCTTTGGTGGCATGATGGAATCTTACCGAGATGGTGAAGACGAACATGCTGGTGCTTACGATGATTGTTCGTTTAAAGAGTACAAAACGTTAATGAATAATGCAAAAGAGTGTCTGAGAGCTGAAAAGAGATAAAATCTTAATAGCTCAACTATCAGACTCTCGAGATTAAAGCAATATCTGCAACTACACAAACGGATTTCTACTAATGGAGGGGATAATGCTGCTTAGCATCGTTCTTATGATAGCAGCACCTTTTGCAATAACGACTAACAGCATTCAAATCGATTCGTTTATGACTTCAGTTCAATCAACCATTCAAATGATATAACAAACAGTGCTACAGGTGCTTAATAAGATAACGAGAATTAACAATAGCAAGAGTTATAATAACAATAATACTACCTACCAGAATAAGACAATGGATTCCCTTGGAAATGTCCAATCTACGAGGAAAATGAAGAAGAAGATATCTGGGATTCACCCGATTTACTGACATCAGATGGTTGCTATGATAAAGATGACCAACCTAGGGATTAACACTCTACGATTGCTGGATCTTCTCCCCTGTAGGAGAATCATTTGATGTCGGAAAATCTAAATAATTATAATAATAACAATAGGTATCTATTCAAGGAGAATGCCTATGATGATATGTATCTTCCTCAAGAAAAAGAAACAAAAATTATGAATAGTCTTGAAAATATTGTCATTTTGAATCGAACTAACAGCAATCCTCAATAAACAAAGAACGAGAACACCACAATTAGCTAGAATAGCTTAAAGTAACTCTAATCATCATCGCAGCAGTTGCTAAAAATGCAATAATCTTCATCGTAAAGTCAACAGGGAACACTGTATGACAATGCTAACCATTTGTTTAGCTAAAAGAAAATTAAAAATAAAGAAAATATCAGGTACAATTCTAACGAAAATGATAATTATTACAAAAGCCTCACTATCATTAACAACAACAGTATTCCCTCAGTCAAACAAGTACAGTAGTAGTAGTCCTTTTAGCAGGATAAACGATCTTCTTTCCCTCTCTAGCAGTCTTACAATTAACACAATTTAACTTCTCTTGTGCATCTCCCCAATCTTCCAACTATTCCTCTTTCTTAGAAAAACCCTTTTCCTCCTTTATTTTACCCTTAAAACCATCATTCAGAAACCATTTTTCTCAAGGATTTTGCTTTTTCACTATCTAACAAAATTGGTCACGGTTCTTTCGCTAGTGTCTACTTAGGCCATCGCAGAACTGACCCTTCCTAAGAAATCGCTGTGAAAGTTATCGATCTGTCAAAGCAAGGTGCTAGGTTAAAGGAAGAAATATCAATATCCCGAAAAATAGCTGGATGCCCACATATTCTTAAACTTTTGGATTACCACATTGAGAAATACTCCAATCGAGGATATTTATTCTTAGAATACTGTAAATATGGTAGTATTGCGAGTTAAATCTAGAATATCAGTAGGAAATAAGCGATTGTGATGTTTAGAGAGATAATTATTGGGATGAAGGGATTATTTTAGCATTCAGTTATTCACAGAGATTTAAAATTAGAGAATATTCTACTGGATTGTAAAGGGTCTGTGAGAATATCTGATTTTGGGCTTTCAAAGTAGTTTAGCTAAGATTTACTAGATGTGAATAGTGTAAGATGTGGTACACCTTCGACTATGGCACCTGAGATATTCTTCGCGAAATAAAATTACCCCAAATATGATCACAAAGTAACAGAATTAAAAATCATTATATTTTTGCCTAATTTTTGCATCTTTTTTATTATGTTTTTTGATGATTAATTAATAGTGTGATGTCTGGTCATTGGGAGTTATCCTTCATGAGATTTTCTACAAGACTCACCCATTTGGAATGGACAAAGAGAAGCTAAGAAGAGTTGATCGCGTTGTAGTTGCAGACCCATGTGACATTGTGGAGAATTTTTTGAAGAGATCTTTAGTTAAAAATCCATAAGATAGGATTGCATTGGAGGAAGTGTTCAGGCATCCTATTTGTACTTGTGATATTCGAGAGTTTAATTGGATGTAAGATTCTTGGGAAGCGAAGGAAGGAGAAGAAAAGGAAGAAATATGGAATTGGAAAAATGGTAAAAGAAAAGAATATTTTTAAAATGGGATAATGCAGATATAAAAAGATAAAGAAGAATAAGAAACGATGAGTTATGGGGAAACTATTGTTTTAAATGATGAGAATGAGGACAACAGTGGCGTTAGGAAAGATGATAACGGCAATGATATCAGTAAAGATATGCTGTTTTCAAATAAAAGCAGACTAAGAAACACTGAAGAAACCACTGTAGTTAAGGAATAGAATGCAAAGACATCTAAAGGAATGGATTATCTAAAAGCTAAGAATAAAGTTTTTAGTAAATAATCCAGGAACAAAATTATGCTAATTTTAGGTTTCCTTGGATTATTTTTGTTCTTATGTTTTTCATTATTAAGCTGAAGCATCAAAAAGAAGGAGATTAATGTTTGACAGTCAGATAGATGAACTTGAATTTTTTTGTAAGATTTTTTTCAAAATAAAATAATTAATTATGTGTACTTACTTATACAAATCAACTACTAGCAAATTCAAATTATGCTGAATATTCTTTTGAGCTTGGTAAAATAAGCAACAGTCGTTTTCATGTTAAAATTGCTTTATTTTAATTCTTTTTTTTAATTTTCCTTGATAAATCGCTAGACTATCCTTATTTGAGCTTCTATTGATAATTAATAGAATCTTAAAGAACTTTGAAAATTGTTCTTATAACGCGGTTTATCAAACGATATTCTAGAAATGATTTGATTTGTTTTCTCATTAAGAAGCTGTGGAATCCCCAGGGAGGGAAAAAACAAGAGAACTAAATATATTTTTTATATTAAACTTCTAAATTGTTTAAAAATCCAGCCAAACTAACACATAACCTCTTAACTACTTCTGGCTACAAAAAAACATGGATTTAGAAGAAGACAAATAAAAGGCAGAAGAGTTTAAATCTCAAGGAAATGATCATTTCAAGAAAAAAGAGTATCCATAAGCTGTAGAAGCATACACAACTGCGATATGTAAAATGATCAAAATTTGAATTAATTATAACAAAAGTTTCATTTCATTTTCTGTTTTTTGAAATCATCTTAAAAGCATATGGTCCTAAAGAGGCTAGTTATTATGGTAACAGAGCAGCATGCTACTTAGCTATGGAGAAATATCAGCTTTGCTTGAATGACTGCAATAAAGCACTTGACTTAGATGAGAACTTCACGAAAGTGCTCAGAAGAAAAGCGCTATGCTAAATCTAGTTACTGCAATTCGATGATGCACTCCATAACATCCACAAGGGAATAAAAATCGACCCGAAAGATGAAAATCTTCAGAAAGATCTGAGAGATTGCAATAGGGTAAATTAGATTTTAAAATACAATCAAGGAGAAGATTGAAGAATAATTATCATTTTTGTCTAATATTTATCTCCCTTTTCTTCCCTTTTTTGTTCAGCTGAAGTTGCAATACGAGAGAATGCTTGCAGACTTTTAAGCAAACCGTTTTGCTGATGCATTACTCGAAATCAACTAAATCACTCAGCACATCGCTAAAAACCCTACAATGCATGTTCATAAGATTCTCGCCCTTGCTATGAGAGGTTCCAAAGATCAAGCCCGATCACTCTTGGTGCTCTACCAAAACGTCGAAGAAGTCAAGAAAGATTTACATTATCTACAAGGAATCTGTGAACTCTACGATGGAAACACGTAACAAAAATTGTTAACTTTGGAAATGGGAAAAAACAAATAACTAATGAACTTTTTGTTATTCTTGAAGTGAAAAGGCGAAGATATTATTCAGATAAGGTATGACTCTCGACCCTGATAGCAAGAAATGTAGAGAAGCACTGAAAAAAGCATAAAAAGTTGAAGAACTCAAGGAAAAAGGAAATTAAGCTATTAAAGAGAGTAACTTCGATGAATCCATCAAAATCTACGATGAAGCGTTACTCGTTGATCCCCACAACAAGAAACTAAACTCAGTGATACTTTCTAATAGAGCCCTCGCGTATGTCAAGAAGAAAGAATACAAAAGAGCCATGGAAGATGTAAATCTATCTATTGAGTTTAATGAATAGTACTTCAGAGCTTATCTGCGTAGAGCTGATATCAAAATGAAATTAGGTGAGTTCGATGGTGCTGTCGCTGATTATAATAGAGTCAAAGAGTTAGATCCTTCGTAGAGTGTAGATTAATTGATCAAAGAAGCGAAAATTTAAGCTAAATAAGCAAAAAAGAAAGACTACTATAAGATATTAGGTGTTGAGAGAGATGCCTCGGATAAGGATATTACTAAAGCTTATCGAAAGTTAGCGTTGAAATGGCATCCGGATAAAAATATGGATAAAAAGGTAAAATAAAAGGAAACAATTAGACTAAATGATTGAGAGTTTTTATGGATTATTTTGTTATTTAAGTTGTGGTAATTAATTTTTTAAATTTTGAATTGAATTTCCAAAAATTAGGAAGAGGCTGATAAGGTATTCCGTGATATTAATGAGGCTTATCAAGTACTTAGTGATCCTAAGAAGAAGCAAATGTTCGACTAAGGTGTAGATCCAAATGATTAGGAAAGTGGTGGAATGCACGCAGGTAATTCAAAAACAAAACATTAAAAATAACTAGGGATTTTTTGTTTTTTAAACTGACGTTTTGTTTGCTTAGACTTCAATCCAAATGACATCTTTTCAATGTTCTTCGGCGGCGGTGGTGGCGGCGGTTTTGAATAGGGTGGATTCCCAGGTGGCGGTGGTGGTGGCAGACAAGGCTTTACATTTAGATATGGCTGATAAATAAATATCACTTGTTTCTGTGTGGGTTATTTGACTATTTGTAGTTAAAATATTGAAGATTTTAAAAGTTTTAACGAAAGTAATAAATAAAACAACCAAGAACGGGAGAAAAAGGAAGGGAGGGCAAACATAAAAGCGAAAAACAAATCAAATTCTCAAAATGAAAAAACAAAACAAAAGCCTGTCTGATATTCACTTTATTTGAATGATTCTCTGTGGAACGACTGCAACTCAGGTCGACTTTGGTTTTTGTTTTAAGAACTGATTAGAAAGAATCAGGGAAATTAATCTTCTTGGGGTGTAACAAATAAGGTTAGGTAATTAAAGATCAGCTAAGTAGGGATCGCAGTGGTGCTAATAAAGAGAGAGAGAGAGAAATCACTTGAGAAGATAACACACACACGCACACACCAACTTGAAACCTAACTAACCTTATTTGTTTTGTATTCCCCCCAGTTGAATTTCTATGGACTTTCTAAGAAAAATT
>Ga0302285_10001734_pt1 | contig 12161 bp, 3 predicted proteins | sample III_Fen_E2_2_FD_200455 | JGI IMG/M metagenome (GOLD analysis project Ga0302285, IMG submission 200455) | Peat permafrost microbial communities from Stordalen Mire near Abisko, Sweden - III_Fen_E2_2 | ecosystem: Environmental > Terrestrial > Soil > Wetlands > Permafrost | place: Sweden: Abisko...
AACAGCAGCTTGATTGCCTGTTGAAAAGGTTTCATATTCAATAAAATTCGTAGATTTGACATTCAAAATTGGTATTCTCGGAATTTTTATCTAAACTAAACTTGCAAATAAAGGAAAACAAAAAAATTGAATTCATTTGGGGAAAAGGTCTAACTGTTTAGAATTATCAGCTAAGCTCTACTTTTATGGATCATCAGTATTAAAGATAATTATTTGATTGCTTTTAGGATTATCACTTCATTGAAACCAAAAAGAACTAAATGAACCTATTTTATTTTATATTACCTGAAAATGAATTCATTGTGTTAATTATTCTTGGTAAGGTCACACCACAAATTTAAAAAAATCCATTTTGCTAAAATAACAATCGATTTAAAAAATAAAAAAAACTACTGAGATTGTTTGCATCTTGTTTCTTATCAATTTACTACAGCTTCAGTTATTGAATCTGTTTGATTTTATTTGAAAATTATTAAGTAAAAAAGAGATGAAAGAGACATAAAATAATAGTTCTACATGTGCAATCAAAAAATATGTATTAAAAAAGAATAATAGAAGCCATGTTGTCCAATTGCTTCCTCTCCTCTCCTCCCCCTTTTTTTTCACAATTCTAAATAAGTTTTAGGAAATTTTTTTTGAATTTATTAGTTATTGTATCTTTTTGAATAATTAGAGCTTGGAAAGGTTATTTAATATAAAAATACTCAAACAAAGATGAATGCTAGTAAAAAGAGGAAGGAAACAAATATAGTGTATTGAATACTAGGGATAGTTGAATATAGATCTTTGATAGTTCAGCAGATTTTGGCGTATTCCCCAAGGAGAATATAATTTAGGCTGAACCCAATCATTGAATTTCTGTAGTGGAAATATGTCTTTGCCATAAAAAATTTTTTAGTATTTACCATTGTATTTGACTTTGACTTCGAACTCTATGATTAGTTTCAGTTTAGATTTACCTGATGCCTACAAACAAATACAACCAACATTGAAAAACGCATTCCAACAAGAAAAAGTATTTTTTTCATTTAAAGCTTTGAGAATGTAGTCGAAAGTTGGCGATGCAAATAACTTATTAAAAGAAGGAGTGAATTTGAGATAGCTTTTGATGTAAGATTTGAGATGCCAAAGTAAGTCGAATTATTCCTATGTGAAGTTCATTTAAACTCCTTGTAGCAGATCATCAGGGACATTCTCTGGTAGAATCAACCCTTCTGACAAAGGAAAACCTCCATTACTAGTCTTAATAATTTACTTTTATTATTTGTTTAGAGATTATTTACATTAAAATCTAGAACCTTTCACAGAAAAACTGTGAAAACTATTACATACAGAACAGTCACTTTAATAATAAGAAATGCTGTAATTTATTTGAAAAAAAAGTAATACATTTAAGGGAATTTTGAGAAGGTAAATCAAACTTTCTTGACACCTTTCAAGTAACAACCGCTAAATCATATAATACTTCATGAAACTCTTTAGTAAAACAAAGCTTGTGGGGTTTTTGAGGTAAAGTTAAATTGTTTCGTTTTTATTAGCAAAAATGCTGCATTTTTTACAGAATCTAGTCTAATTACTTAGGATCGGCTGTCTTCTATTAATTTTCTGCTAAAATGTTATGTATTAATAATATTTTTAAACAATTATTTTTGAACGGAGATAGGAAAGCCATTTTAAAATCTGAACAATGCAGGTGGTAAGAATATCCTATTTACATTCTTAAAAATAATGATAATCTCCCTCCCCCTTCAAAAAAATAAATTATTTGTTTTAATAAAAATAGCCAAGAAACTGAGGATTAAGAGTATTACATTTTAGAAGTTATTATTCTCCAGTCTATTAAGGAATATTCGATTGATACTGAAGGAAGGATAACATTGTCTGTAGCTTGAGGGGTGAGGATATCTGTATAAAAGACTCCATATCCAGTAAAGCTCTCTCTGGTTTTAGTATTAAAAAGGAAATTTCTTGGCAATTTACTTGAGCAAAATTATTTAATAAAGAAGAGAACCAAATGTTTTGAAAATGGCCTGACTTTTTAGAGGTATTAAATAAGCTCTAAATTTTAGGGAATTCGCTAGCCAGTGATAAAGATAATTATTGGCTAAAACATACAATTATCACTTTGGTGAAGGCGAAAAGAACCAAATGAGTTTATTTTAGAGTACTAAAAGTAAATCACAATGTCAATAATGCTACCTTAGTGCCGGATTATCTTGTTTTTCTCAATCAATCCAAAATCCATAAAAATATTGTTGTTATCGAATATGGTTATTTGATTTCTTTTTAGTCTTTATCAGCTTAGCACAAGTTAACATTTAAGATTCAAAACAATTGAGAAATTTGAGAATTTTACAGCTTTCAAAGAACATCATAACTGAAACTTAGAGAAGAAGTTAATCTCTTTTAATTTAATGCATTTCTTCAATTATTAATAAGGACACTTTATCCTTGATTTAATTTCCTCTTTTTCTTAGTCGTTGTATTGTAAAGGTGGAATTACTAGGTCAAGTTTAATATCCTTTGGCAACTAAATCATCTAATTTGTGCTGTAGAATCCTTAAAGAAAGCTTTAAGCACTCTAAAGCGATACATCTTCATTCGAACTCTACATATGAATCTTATTTTTATTGAAATTATCACTTAATGTAAATTCTCCTTTAAATTGTTTAAAAATATTTCTCATTTTCATCCCGAGTTCATATTCTTATCGCATCCCCACAGAGGTAAGTAATCCTTTGTTGAGGATGTTTTGAGATTGTTAAAGTTAATCTGGAATCAAATCCCTTCCATGATCTGAATAGTGGGAAATATTTTGAAATAGCACTTAACTCATGATTAGCTCACGAACTCGAGGGTTATTAGTGTTTGGAGGGTTGACAGCCTAGCAATGAATATTCACTAGATGCTACAGGAAGAACAGCAGCTTGAGGGTCTGTTTAAGAGATCTCATATTCAAAATAATTCTTAGATTTGACTATCAAAATTTGTATTCTCGGCACTTTTACTTGAACTAAACTTGCTAATAAATGAAAGAAATAATTGAATTCATTTGGGGAAAAGGTCTAACTTTTTAGAAATTGTCAGCTAAGCTCTACTTTTATGGATTTCTCTCATCAGTATTAAAGATAATTGTTTGAGCATACATAGGATTATCACTTCAGTGAAATTAAAAAGAACCATATGAACCATATGAACCTATTTTATTTTGTATCACCTAAGAATGAATACAATGAGTTAAAATTATTTTTTTACTGTAATAGTTCTAGTTGGAAAGAGCGCAAATTTTAATGAATACATTTGTTAAAACAAAACAATACTGTGGGATTATGTATCTTGTAATTGATTTCTGCTAAGAGGGGGAGGGCCAATTTAGTATTAATAGCACTTGAGTGCTTGCTGAAAAGATAAAAAGCATTTGAATTGGTTAAAGGAATAATTTGAATTTTTCTTGTGATTATTTTCCTGCTTTTTTCTCAATTCATTTTATTTTTCAGGATTATTTTGTATTAATAGTTTTTGTATCTTTTTGAATAATTAAAGTTTAGAAAATAATATGAAAATACTCAAAAAAAGACGACTGCTAGTAAAGAGAGGAAGGAAACAAACCTAGTTTTTTGGTCAGAGTAGGAACCACTTTGACTTCTTGGAATATTCGGGCTACTTGTCTTTTTTCATTTTATTGGTTAGTATGGATCTTTGATAGCTCCGCACCTTTTTGCAAATTCCTCAGGAAGATATAACTTAGGCTAAATCCACTCCTTGAATTTCTAAAGGCTGCAAAAATGCATGTTGCTACCACATATTTGTATGTGTTTACCATTGTATTTGACCATGACTCTGTGGTCTTCCCCTTAGGAGTTCTTGTAGAGTTCAAAGAGAAAATTAGAGCTGAATATAGGGAATTTTTCACAGGAACTAGTCTTTGACTCAAAGTCATTCTTCAGGCACGTAGCGTTAAGCATCCCGAAAGTCATCATCAAAGGGATCAACTAGGAGTCGTGTGTGCCCTCTATGATTAGTTTCAGTTTAGACTTACCGGATGCCTATAAACAAACACAAGCAACATTAAAAAGCAGGTCCCAACAAGAAACAAAATACTTTTTCACTGAAGGCATTGAGAATGTAGTCGAAAGTTGGCGATGCATAAATCTTATTAAATTCAGGAGTGAATTTGAGGTGGCTTTTGGTATAGGATTTGAGATACCAAAGTAATTTGAATTCCTGATCAGTTAAGGTTGTATTGACTCCGAGGTATTACAAAGATACCGCTATATCTTAGATTTTCGTTATTTTAGTTGTTACATAATTTCCCTCTATTCCCAGTTTTTTAACTATTTTTTTTATATCAGAACCATATTTTTTAATTTCATCCATGAGAAAAGCGTCCTTTTCGTCTTTTTATTTTTTATTGATATCTTTCTCATTTGGACAAGGATTATTAAAAGCATAGTCGTGATTACCATAGGAATGGATAATATATGGGTAGATTTTGCTAGGCAAGGCTAGATTATCAGATGTTCTAACTACAACTGGTTTCATGTAGTCTCTAGAACCCTCATACGGTGGAAGTAGCAGATCTTCAGCGACATTCGGAAGAAGTAACCCTTTCGACTTAGGAAACATTCCTTAAAGAAGGCTCTAAGTACTCTATAGTGTTCTGTCCTTATCAGAAGACTACACAAGCACTTCATTGATGTTGAAATTTTTGCTACTCAGCAATTTCTTCTCATTAAACAACTCTCTTCTAAGTATTTTTCCTAGCGAATGCATTTATCTCATTCCGACAGGAGTTAATTCGGCTTTATTGAGAGAGAAGTCCTTATATTTTAAGTTATTTTCGAGTAACTCTCCATTATTTGGGTAACGAGCTCCATGACGAAATAAGACTTAAACCATCACCAGTTCCCATGTAGATTAACTATCTTAAGCTCTTACCAAGGACTCTAAGATTGCCATCATACAGATCCATAGGAAATTCATTTTTAGTATTTTTATTCTTTCAATTACCATTTTAGCAATTTTTCCTAGGTTTACTTACTTCAAATTTCGTGTTTTATTTTATTGCTTTATGAAATTAATTATCAAAAACTAGCATATCCCCTTAATTTTTAAATCCTTTTGAGAGAATAGATTTTCTTTTCTCATTTTTGTTCCCTCTCCTCCTTAACTAGTCTTAATAATTCCCTTATGTGATTTGTTAGAGATGATCTAAAAACCTACATACCTTTCTTAGAAAAAATTATGAAAACTATTACATACAAAACTGCCACTTTAACTAAACGAAATGCTGCTTAATGTTTTGCAGAGAAACGAGTAAAACATTACCATCAACACATAGTCTTTAGAAGAATAATAGAATTCCTTAATAATAAAAATAAAATCAACAATGGACAGAAAAGTTTTCTTGATCAGTGTTGCAAAAATAAAAGTAATATTTTATCACCATTAATTAGATTTCTTTTTTTCTATTTCATTCACAATTCCACTTCATTATCTCGATATTTTCTGTAATTTAGTGCTTGCTCTTCTCTGAGCTTTTTGAGCATGTAAAATGAATATGAGAATGCTCCAGCGAAGGCTAGTACTAGTAAGGATAAAATTACAATGATGATAGTCGATTAAACAGAGTTAAAATTAATCGGTTAGAACCGATCTTAGATAACTCCGCAGATTTCGGCGTATTCCTAAGGAGGGTATAACTTCTGTTGAAGCCAATCAAACTGCTACAGTGTGCATATTAGCTAGCCGCCACAAATTTAGATATAATTTCCATTGTACTTGACCCTGACTTCGAACTCAGAGATATTGAAGTTCTTGTAGAGTTCAAACAGAAAATTAGAGCTGTATTTAGGGAATTTTTCACAGGGACTAGTCTTTGACTCAAAGTCTTTCTTCAGGCACTCAGCGTTAAGCATTCCGAAAGTCATCATCAAAGGGATCAACTAGGAGTCGTGTGTGCTCTCTATGATTAGTTTCAGTTTCGGCTCACCAGAAGCCTACAAACACATAAGGAGTAATTAAAACATAAGTCCACAGAAGAATTCAACTATCTTATTTACTTTTTGATTGAAGGCTTTGAGGATGTAGTCGATTGTAGGTGATGAGTACAGCTTACTGTATTAAAGGAGTAAAAATAATGTGGCTTTTAGTGTACCCTTTTTGAAACCAAATAAACTCATATTCTTCCTAAGTTAAACCACTTAGTATTTTAAGATACTTCAAAGATATCGCAATGTTTTAGATTTTAGTGATATTTGCTCTTACATAGTTTCCTTTATCTGCAGCTTTCTTATGATTTCATTAATTTAATAACCATATTTGCTGATTTCTTTCATGACAGTGTCTTTGTTTTATTCAAGTTGTTTGTTCTTAATTGCTTTCTCATTTGGGCAGGTATTGTTAAAAGCATACTCGTGATCACCATTGGAATGGATAATATATGGGTTGATCTTGCTCGGCAAGGCTAGATTATCAGATTTTCTAGCGACAAACACCTTTCCATCGTTCTCACTGTAAAGATACGGCGGCATTAGCAGGTTGTCAGGAACATTCTATGGTAAAATCTAAGTTTCTGAAGAAGGGAAAAATCCTTAAAGAAAACTCTATGCACTTTGTAGCGCTCTGTTGACATTGGAAGACTATACATGCACCTCACTGCTGTTAAACTCATTATTACTAAGTAACTTGTTCTCCAAAAGCAATTCTTTTCGAAGTTTAGATCCTAGCAGATACAATTCTCTCATTCCAACTGGAGTTAGTTCACCTTTGTTGCGGATGATCTCCTCTTATCGTTGGTTGTTTGTAAGCAGCTCTCCATGGATCGTATAGCGAGCACCATGACGAAATAAGACTTAGACCTTCACCAGCTCACGCTTAACGCTATTACTTTACGCCATTACCACTAACGACAAGAACAATAGGAAACACAGTGATTTGGAATCCATTTTTGCTGCTTTTATCCATTCACTCCATCAGAATTGGCAGAAATATGTTTCCAAAGTTGATTAATCTCAAATATTATTTTAAACTACCCAGTTCTAATGGAAATCATCACAATCTCTCAAAATTATTATACTATTTGCTGTTTTATGAAGTAGTTCTGTTTTTCTTTTTGTTCACCTCTACTTCAAATCTTGTTTGCAAATTTCACGGTCTGCTTATTCTTAATCCGATGAATGTAAGGAGATAAAGTACTTATGTTGCATTGCATATTTTTTTGATTTTTTTAATTTCATTAATTAATATGAATTTTATCTACACACCTGTCGCTATTAAGTCAACATATCTGATTAATAATTTTCTTGATACGCTTTATAATAATATTTTTAAGACTTCATTTAGACACATCTCCTTGTATCAAATTTTTATTAAATATCATTTGTCGCACTGTAATAAATGGTCTTTCCCATTTCATCTTAAAAAACTCTTGTTTTTACAAGAAACGCTCATCTTACAAACTAGTTTTACTAGAAATATTCTTTCTGGGGAAAATTTGGGTTTGGGGATTTGGGTCAAGAGGGGGAGAAGGACTGAAAATAAAAAAGGGCTAAAACTAAGAGAAAACCCTTACTCTACCTACTAATGATTAATCGATAGCAACTGTAGAGGAGATCGATATTAACCTTTCAGAAAAAGGAAAAAATTGTACACCCAAATTGTTTACAGAGAAAGAAGAAAAATAATAATGAAGTGACAAATCAGATTGAATACCAATTGAGATGAAGTTTCTTTCGTAATTCAACTTAGCATTATAATATTCAATCTGTGAGTTTTTTCTTGATTTGTTAATTATGTTAGTCTTTTAGGAAGGTAAGATGTAGTGTTGTAAGTTTTAAGGTACCAAATGATGCCAATTCGCTTGAGGTTTATTTTATCTATTATTCAATTCAGGCAGTTGTTCATAATTTTTGTAAGTGTTTTCTCAAATCATTTGAAGTTCATTTTAGTTTTTCTCTTCTTTCAATAATTTCTTCTGAATGACTGTCAGCTTTTGAATGACTGAAATAATAATTTGTCTTTGAGAAACTAAAGAATAACTCGCTATTTGTGTAAATCAAATTAAACGATCATATGCAAGAAATGCATATATAAAAGTGAGCAGCCAACATTATAAGTAGCGAAGATAATTTGGTATTGATCCAAATCTTCGAGGCAAATACTACAAATGTGAGATTGCGTTTCATCATTTTCAAAACTGCCTGTTAGCATTTAATTTGCTTCATAGCTCACAAACTTAAAATAATACATTGTGTATGAGTAGTTGCAATGTAAAAATATGTAATAAAATAGAATAATAGAGAAGTGTTGTACAATTTATTACTGGTGAGAGGGGAGAAGGGTTCATTTAATGTTAATAACATTTGAGTGCTTTGCTGAAAAGACTAGAATTCCCTTGAATTGGTTTAGGGTATTACTTGAATTTTGATTTTTATTATTTTTTTTTCCCCCTTTTTCACAATTCTATTTAATTATCAGGAGATTTTTTGTATTTATTATCTTTTTTGAGCTTGGAAAATAATATGAAAATACTCAAATAAAGATGAATGCTAGTAAAGAGAGGAAGGAAACATCCAGTGCTTATTGGCCAGAGTTAGAACCACTTGGACTTCTTGAATTATTCCGGCTACGTATCTTTTTTCAGCTTCTCAGTTAGTATGGATCCCGCACTTTTGTGCGTATTCCTCAGGAGTAATTAACTTCTGCTAAAGCCAATTTTTGAATCTCGAAAGTGAGCATATGTACGTGTTATCACATATTTTTATGTATTTCCCATTGTATTAGACCTTGACTTCGTGGTCATGGGAGTTCTTATAGAGTTCATACAGAAAATATGAGCCGCTTTAAGGGAATTTTTCACAGGAATCATCAGCCTTCTAATCAAGGAGATTATTTCTGCACTTTTCAGGGTTAAGCATCCCTAAAGTTATCATCTGAGGAAGCAACTAGGATGCGTATGTGCTCTCTATGATTAGTTTCAGTTTAGACTTGCCGGATGCCTACAAACAAACACAATCAACATTGAAAAGCATGTCCCCCAACAAGATAAAAAGTACTTATTTTTAGAAGGCTTTGAGAGTGTTGTTGAGAGTTAGCGATGCTTTTAATTTACTAAATTCAGGACGGATGTAGCTTTTGATGTAGGATTTGAGAGACCAAAGTAAATCGAATTCATCCTAAGTTAACATTGTATTAGATCCGAGGTACTTCAAAGATACCGCTATGTCTTCGATTTTAGTTATGTTAGTTCCTACAAAATTTCCGTTTATCCCCAGTTTTTTAACTATTTCAACTATTTAAGAACTATAATTCTTAATTTTCCTCAAGGGAATTTTTTTTTTTGGACAAGTATTAAAGGTTTATTTTTTATTATCTGTTTCAAATATAAGGAATGAAGCTGTTTTTTTCGGACTGTAGCTAGCATTGTTAATGACATTTTATGGTAGATTAGAGTTTTAAATGAAATTAAACAACCCTGAAACAAAGCTATGAGCACTCTATCGCGTTTTGCTGTCCTTAGAAGTATAAACATGCACCTCATTGATGTTAAATTCTTTGCTAATCTGCAATTTCTTATTTAAGAACTATTATCTAAGAGTGAATCCTAGCTAATTAATTTCCTTTATTCCTTCAGTAGTTAAATTGCCTTTATTCCGAATGATCTAATCTTTTATTGAGATATTTGAGAGTAATTCTCCATTATCTGAGTAACTAACTTCATGACAAAATATGACTTTAGCCATCACCAGTTCCGGTTAAACTTCATTACTTTAAGCTCTTACCAAGAGCTGTAAGATTGTGATCACATAAAGCCATATGTAATTCATTTTTGGTATTTTTATTCTTTCAAATATCATTTTAACAGTTCTCGGATTATTTACCTCAAATTTGGTGTTTATTATTTTATTTTATTATGAAATTAATTATCAAAAAAACTAACATTTCCATTAATTTTTAAATCCTCCTGAGAGAATAGATTTTCTACTTTCACTTTTGTTCCCTCTCCTCCTTAACTAGTCATAATAATTCATTTATTTGATTTATTTAGAGATTATTTAAAAATCTAAATACCTTTCATCTAAAGATTGTAAAAACTATTTTATTAATATTTGTTTTAATAAAAAAATAGCCGAGAAACTGAAGTTTAAGAGTATTACATTTTAGGGAGCAATTATTCTCCAACCAAGCAAGGAATATTCCATTGATACTGCAGGAAGGGTAGCATTGTCAGTAGCTTGAGGGGAGATGCTGCCTGTATAAAAGGTTTAATATCCAGTAAAGCTCTCTGGTTCTCGTTCTTAATGGCTGAATTCTTGATAATTTTATCTGATCAATTATAATTTAAAGAAAAAACAAAATTATTGTGAAATGGACTTACTTTTTAGAGGAGGTAAATAAGATCAATTTTAAAAATTCGCTAGCCAGCGATAAAGATAATTATTGGCTCAAACGTAGAATTATCACTTCAGTGAAGGAAAAAAGAATATCAAATTAGTTTATTTTAGAGTACTACAAATAAATCATTAAGATATTTTTACTACCCTAGCGTGGCAATATCTTGTATTTCTCAACCAATTTAAAATCCCAAAAAAATATATTTGGCATAGAATATGGTAAAATTATTTATATAGGGTGTTGCAAAAAATTTTTCGCTACTACTAATGTTTGAAAGTAAATTTTTTGCAGAGAAACGAGTAAGACATAACCATTAACAACAATCTTTAGAAGAATTTTGGAATTCTTAATAATAAAATCAACAATGGACAGAATAGTCTTTTGATCAGTCTTGAGAATAAAAACAATTTTTTATCCATTAGAATTCTTTTTATTTCTTTTTCTCTTTCATTCACAATTCTACTTCATTATCTCGATATTTTCTGTAATTTAGTGCTTGCTCTTCCCTGAGCTTTTTGAGCATGTAAAATGAATATGAGAATGCTCCAGCGAAGGCTAGTACTAGTAAGGATAAAATTACAATGATGATAGTCGATTAAACAGAGTTAGAATTAATTGGTTAGTATGGATCTTCGATAGTTCCGCAGATTTCTGCGTATTCCTAAGGAGAGTATAACTTCTGCTGAAGCCAATCATTGAATTGCTGCAGTGTGCATATCAGCTAGCCACCACAGATTTAGATGTAATTCCCATTGAATTTGACCTTGACTTCGAACTCAGAGGTATTAAAGTTCTTGTAGAGTTCAAACAGAAAATTTGAGCTGTATTTAGGGAATTTTTCACAGGAACTAGTCTTTGACTCAAAGTCTTTCTTCAGGCACTCAGCGTTAAGCATCCCGAAAGTCATCATCAAAGGGATCAACTAGGAGTCGTGTGTGCTCTCTATGATTAGTTTCAGTGTAGACTCACCAGAAGCCTACAATCACACATGCACATCAAAATTAATTAAAACATAAGTCCAAAGAAGAATTCTCCCTCCATCTTATTTACTTTTTGATTGAAGGCTTTGAGAATGTAGTCGATTGTAGGTGATGAGTACAATTTACTGTATTCAGGAGTGAAAATAATGTGGGTTTTAGTATACGCTTTCAGAAACTAAATTAACTCATATTCTTCCGCTGTTAATCCACTTAGCACTCCAAGATACTTCAACGATATCGCAATGTCTTAGATTTTAGTGATATTTGCTCCTACAAAGTTTCCTTTTATTTGCAGTTTTCTTACGATTTCATTGATTTAATAACCATATTTACTGATTTCTTTCATGATGATGTCTTTGTTTTATTCAAGTTGCTTGTTCTTAATTGCTTTCTCATTTGGGCAGGGATTGTTAAAAGCATACTCGTGATCACCATTGGAATGAATAATATAAGGGTAGATCTTGCTTGGCAAGGCTAGATTATCAGATGTTCTAGCGACAAACACTTTTTCATCGTTCTCACTGTAAAGGTACGGTGGCCTTAGCAGGTTGTCAGGAACATTCTATGGTAGAATCTAAGTTTCGGAAGAAGGGAAAAATCCTTAAAGAAAACTCTATGCACTTTGTAGAGCTCTGTTGACATTGGAAGACTACACATGCACCTCACTGCTGTTAAACTCATTATTACTCAGTAAGTTGTTCTCCAAAAGCAATTCTTTTCGAAGTTTAGATCCTAGCAGATACAATTCTCTCATTCCAACTGGAGTTAGTTCACCTTTATTGCGGA
>Ga0302285_10001736_pt1 | contig 12160 bp, 14 predicted proteins | sample III_Fen_E2_2_FD_200455 | JGI IMG/M metagenome (GOLD analysis project Ga0302285, IMG submission 200455) | Peat permafrost microbial communities from Stordalen Mire near Abisko, Sweden - III_Fen_E2_2 | ecosystem: Environmental > Terrestrial > Soil > Wetlands > Permafrost | place: Sweden: Abisko...
ACAAGGAGACTTACGTATTAGACTACATAGTTGAAAGAAAGACTGGAGATGATTTAGCAGCAAGCATTCAAGACCATCGTTACAAGGAACAAAAGTACCGATACAAGAAAAGTGGATTGAAGCACTGCTACTACCTTGTTGAGGGAGACGTTCGTAACAACAAGCACCTCTCAGTGTAGTAACCTGCTATTGAAGCTGCTATTATGAGTACTTAAATGCTTGAAGGGTTTAAAGTTCAGAGGACTCGTACTTTCTAAGAAAGCATTCAGTGGCTCAGTCTTATGCATAAGAACATTCTCTCTCACTTTCACGAAACCTTCAATGCGCTGAAAGACGAGCACGCCCTTGAATTCGCTTACACAATGAAAGAATACCAAAGAAAAAATAAAAAGAATGCGAATCTCTCTCTCAAAGAATAATTTGGGCATATTCTACGAGCAGTAAACGGAAGCGGCCCACAGCAAGTTGCAAGCTTAATCGAAATATTTAAGACTCCAATTAACCTTTATTCTTAGATGGCCAAAGCGCGCAATCTTCAAGAACGCATTGAATTGATCTAGGATCAAATGAAGCTTCGAAAAGAAGAACTCAAAGCTTCAGGGATAGAAGCCAAATCAATACCAAAATCTCTTGCTACGTCGATTGCAATGCTGTTTGGTGAAGAGAAATATCCAAGAGATAAGATTAATGATTGAATTATAAAATATGAAAAGTATCATTGTTAAATATTTGTTGTTTTCGAATAACTGTTGCAAATAATAGCAATTCTGTCAAAAGATTTTGTTATCTCCAACAATCTAAATTGATGAACACACAGACTACATTTATATATTTATTATTAACTATATAGTTTGATTTCTTCAATGGTCTAAATACTCTTGGTCCTCAGATTCAGGGTCGAAGAGAGACACAAAGAAGTCAACCCAATCATTAGAGTCATAATTGTATCCTTCGTTTATGACCACTTCATTTGCAAAGAATGTGGGTGTTCCAGAAACTGCGTTTCCTGCTCCGAATTTCCAACTATCTCTAGCTTCTTGAGCATAATCACTGTTGTCGAACGAGTTAAGCACTCCCTCTGCTGTGACATTGTAAGATGCAAGGAATAAGGCCGCATCATTAGCGATAGATTATTTAATCTCTGTAGTAGTTGCAGTGAGATTATTGTAGTAATTGCTTTGATTAGCAAAAGTATTTTCGATGTAGTCAAGAGCAGCATACTATCCAAACTCATCAACAACATATCTGAACACCTAAGCCAAACTAGAAAAAGAATGAAAATCAAGGATTCGGGTAAAGTTAAGTGTTTTACTAGAAGGCATTGTAATGGTAAGGAAGAGGATAGATGTGGAATCTGATTTAAATGTCATTCAAGTAGGCCTAAAGGGTGGCATTTTAGAAAGCAAGGTTAAGTTGATCATTCGAGTACCATGAATCAGGGCAGGCTAGATCATAATACACTTCGAAAAGAACTGAAGCATTTCTGGATCCAAAGGTAATACCATCAGGCTGAACTGGAATAGGAACATATTGAGTTGCTGAAGCGGTGACTGCAAGCAGCAAAGCAATGTAAAGTATCTTAGCTGGCAATGAAGACATGATTTATTTTAGGGATTTTTTATCTTTAGAAATTAATGTTTCTTCTTATTGATAATTACTCTAAGTTATGATCTTTAGATCATTTCGAGAAGCTTTGTAAAAGAATAAAAGAATTAAATTACCCTAAACTCTTTCAAATTACCTTTCCTTTTTTGGAATGTTCCCATCAAGCCAACTATCTTTTAAATAATCATTCTCAAGCCTTAAAATATTCACTTCAAATACAAAATGAAGGATGTATTTTTTGAAATTATGAGGTATTAAATGCTATTTTAAAATACATTCTTTATTGTTAAAAAAATAATATTAACAGTTTGATATGCTAATTAGAATACATGATTAAACTCATTTAACATTTACCATAAATAATTGGGTTGTCTCTAAACTGTAGAAGCATTCTTTCTGATAACCTAAAACTTCGCTTGAACTTGAAGGAGGCATGTCAAAAACTCTCATCTTAGCTGAGGAAAAATAGAAAACAAACTTATTATTGTTTAGACCAATTTCTTTTCTCAGAAATGTTACATATGTAATCCCATAAGGAATAAGAATTAGATTTTCCAGGCTTTTAAATAATTTGTATTCTGAAAAGAAAGCAAAAGAAAGAAGTTTACTTTATTATTTGCAGATTTATGTTAAAACTAAAAGTCAAAAACTGGATTAACATAAAACAAAAATGATTAGCAAATAGCTAATCATAATTAATTCTTAAGATGCGCAAGAAGAAGAAGTTAAGCATGCATCTAAATCGATTGATAATTTCAAACGTACTCTTTTGCATTGATTATTTTTAAACTAAGAGTAAGTTAATGTTGAATTTAGAAAAGTGGAAACGCAGAAAGATTATTGAAAAGAGAAAAAAGATACTTCTGGGAATAAGTACTCAATTATTAGATTACAAGAGAGATAATTAAAAAAGATAGTTTAAACAATGGTAATGATTTATGAAACAACTAAAAAAGAACCACAAAAATTGAGATTATTAAATCAAATAACAGAAAATAGAGAATGTAGAAATGCGTTGTATTCAAAATATGTGTCAAACAGGAAAGAATAATTAATAAAATATCCACATAGAAGAAACATCAATCTAGTCATTTTGGGAAAGAATTTGTTTGGTTGAGATCGCTTGCTGGAAGATTTAGGCTGGGAGATAATAAAAATTTACTGTCTAACTTTTGGAAAGAGCTTGAATGACTAATGAGAGCGTTTAGAGAAACTCAAACTCATAGGAAAATCAAGGAAATAGAGGAATTAAATTTGCAACAAACCAGGATAGTCCCAAACAGACTGTTCTGAGACAGAAAGAGATACCATTGTGTGTACATTTCAACTCTAGCTATCGAGTGAATATATTTTGGTAGCCACAATATCAGTTAGTTTACAAAGCAGAGAATATTATTCACCTTGTTGTCTGCCTCGAATTTGAGTGAGAAAGGAGAGGTGCTCTCTAATCGAGGACTGAATGAAAGGAAAGGATTCACTCTAAGATGGAGAAGGAGCAAAAAAGGTCATTCAAAATAAAACTTCTTCCGCTTCAATCAAGTATCTCCAAAAGAAAAAGGATTAGTTTTTTCAAGTCTCCAAAAAGGTCTTCACTTACCAGATGTTTAGTGTTATCTGGTAGATCTAATTGACCCATTGTTCTGTAATGCTGATAACTGGGATTGATTTGATAATAAAATCTACTTCAGAGAAGTAGGACTTGTGGTACAACTATGCTATGGTCTTGGTACAGTTTTTATTATCAATCGGAGTGCTCATCGCAGTCAACAAACGACCTTTTGAATACAACAAGATTAATACGGTATCCTGCATTATTATCCACAGTATTTGGGCAATATTACAAGTAACCTCAGAATATTATCAAAACAGAGGAGGAATGTCTTATATGATAGGAATTCTGAGTTTTTTGATGATTCAAAATTCGAGCAATTCAAGAGCGAAATTTTTTCTGGTTGCTTTTAATACCATTCTATTCTGTACCCTCAGCTCCCATTCTTCAGAGAAAGATATTCATTATGTTGCAATAATAGCAATAGCTGCTCTTTATGCTATTTCCAGCGAAGAAGACGGCAGAGAGTAGCTTATGAAGGAAATTTAGTAGATGTTTGAGTTGAAGAATGTGCTTCCTTAATCTCTTCTAGTTGCTGCGTATGATAAAACAGTTGGAGAAGTAGATCTTCAGACATTCAACAATAAAGCATAAAGTATTTTCAATCTTAATGGAAGTAAAAAGAACTTTCATGATTTCTGTGATAAAGTGACTATCCATCGAATAGAGAAAAGTAAATCAATCCATTAAATTGGTGGAAGAAGTACTGGATTAAGGAGTGTGGGAGGTCCTAGCGGAAGAAGTGGTAGAAGTGGTAGAGAATATAATGAAACTCTTTTCTATCTTGAAGAAGAATCACAGAATCGTCCAAGTGGTGTTAACAATAATGAAATAAGATAACCTCCTCCTCTTCCTCCTCCTGCTCCTTTAGATGACGAAATTTCAAGATAAGGGATCAATCTTCATACTTTCTTACTGAATAGGTTTAAGAAATACGATGAGGATATGTAGCGGGGCATTGGAAAGAGTTCTTCTATTTAATCGTAAGATAAAAAATCCACTAAAACATAATTAGCTGCAGGCACAACGGCAGGCGTTGCATCTAAATCATTCTTTGCTTAATCAAAAACACTAATTAACATGCTTACAACTCAAAAATCTAATAAAAAAATGATGCTGCCACACCATTCTATAACGGCCCCTAAAGGAAAAGTGGCCACCAAAAAAAACTAGGAATTTCGATGCGTTTTCAAAAGAAAAGTACCTCAACCTGACTAGGCGAATGAACAAGACCCAGAGACAGTAGACGAACTTCATTTTACATTAAAAATAGGCGTGTATACATGCATTGATGAGTATTTCATAGTATTGTCTTTAGAAGAAACTGGAATAGACGAAAGATATCATAACTTTAGCAGAAGAGCTAAATTCTACGAGTAATTTTGCTAGTAATCTCTTCTCAAAACAAACGAAGCTGTTTTGAACCTTGTAAATGAGCTCAAGTAGCTCATAAGCAGATCTTCTGTGATTACAGAAGCTGATCTCAACAGATTTATTGGCAGTAATCTTAACATTGGCACAGGCGGAGGAGATTCAGCTTTATCAAATAACCTAAAATCGTAAGGCAGTAACATCGGGACTACTAATTAAGGGACTGGCCCAGGAGGAGGAGGGGGAGGGAGCATTATTTCTAATCCCCTTGGAGGAAATACAAACAAAGGGATTTATTGTGTACCAAAACGGTTCATGGAAAATATTCACTAACAAGGCATCCTGACAAATAATATTATCGGTAATTTCGCTAATTATTTCGCTATGAAAGACAATAAGCGACAGGATATTGAGATGAAGCCTTTTTCTATTATGAAGGTGATTAAAAATATCTAGAGACTGTTCTAAAGGACAATTGACAGAAAAGGAATCACTGTACTTATAAATTAATAGTAAGAACCGATTCCTGTTGCTTAGTCCTCTCCTCCTTTGCAATCGAATCCAGCCTAAATGGTGCCTCTCTCACATAATACCAGTGTATAAAACGTGAATCCAAATAGTAGTGCTAGAGATTTTTCGATGATTCCTTTAATAATGAGCGCTAATAATTTCTAACCAAGTGCTACTCATAAAAACAGCAACAATGAACTATAAACTGAATTATTCTCTACTAATGCTTTTCAACTAAGGATAATAGCTGGCTAAGACTCTCAATAGCACCAGCAACAACCTTAAAAAAAGTAATCTTAATCAACTCCTGCACATGCCCTAGCAGCAACTTAAAAAGTTTGCGATGAAATTACAAATGATGAAGCTAAATTTCAACATTTAATCTTCAATTTATTCTAAAATGCAGTTCAATACACACCAGTGTATGGGCTAATAGCTATTTAAATACAAAGAGATCACAAATTTGAAGAATGCATAAAGATTCGTATACGGAATACATGCCCAAATGATTTCTTATTCCCGTTTGCAAACACGAAAGGTATCACTCTAAATTGGGAAGATATGCTTGAAGAGTTTGAGACAAATGAGAGCTTTTTCTACGGGACCAAGATGGCTGCTTAACTATCTTTTATTCTTGGTCCTTATAACTCTCTTTAATTTCAAAATCTAGAAAATAACGAGCTTCAAGTTGATTTTCTTGTTTTTGATTTCTCATAATCTGATTCTCCACATTAACCTCATGATCCAAGAAGTATCTGCAAATCGGATCCTTCTTGTGAAGAGAAAAGCCAAAAGGAATCACATACCTAGCCAGCTAGAGTGAATAACATCTCTGAAAAATATGAAATTAGTTCTCACTAAAACTAAATCCGAATCGATTCTTGTGATTCTTTTGATAAGTGGATAAAAATCCAAAGTCTTGAGCAATAAAAAGCAAAAAGCACTCTCAAAATACGCAACTAACTTTAATTTAAAAATTGAGTCATATTCCCTTAGAATAAGGTCGATCCAAGTTATCTTTGGCCTCCAAGATTTGTCCATAATTTAAAAATCACCACCTTTTGCTAAACAATCTCCACTAATTGATAAAATAAACTCATTTCTTCCTATGCTATCTATTCATCTTTTACAATTATTTTCCATTTTATACTTAAAAGTGTTTAAATCTACCAATAATCTTAGACTTTTCATTAAGGACAATAAAAGATTACATTTTTACAAAATTTTACAAAATTAGAAAAGGATTTGCCACACACTTTAAAGTAGAAATTAAGCAACTAATATCTCTTAGCTCGTTGATAACATGATCCATAAAAAAACAAAAAAATAATTATCTCAATTCATTCCGTCAGATTGATCTATTAATGATTCAAAAAGAAATTTTAAGAATAATCAAGCATAAGGGAGAATCGAGAGAAATTGAGAAGAGAAGAAGAATCGGAAGAAATTAATTTCTTATACAACAAGGATAAGATATTATTTCATTCCTCATAATAAATTACAAAATCAATAAATACATTCTTCCCCCAAAATAGCATTTCGCTTTTAGAAAACTCACAATGTCTCAGAAACTCGTTTAGATCAGGTCCCTCATGCAAAAGCATGGCCTTAAGGGATATGTTGTTCCTCATGAAGATCAGCACAGTGTAAAAATGCAATTTTTCATGCAAGTTATTTCTCTGAGAACTGACTTTATTAAAATAAAAAGAGCGAATACATTGCTGAAGCTGATGAAAGATTGCACTACATTTCAGGATTCAGTGGATCCGCTGGATTAGCTTACATTAGCGATGAGTCTGCTTATCTCTACACAGATTCAAGATATTGGATTGCAGTAACTTTCTTAATGAATCAAAAGACAAAATCATTTCTTTTTGTTGATCTCTATCATCTTTAGCTTTGGCCTCATATTTTCTTCTTTTTTTCAATCAGGCAGCAAAACAATTGGAATAAGGATGGGAACTCAAGAAAACTGGTTTAGGTAAAAATAAGAGGCATTGTTTGTTCAGATAATAAATGATGATCTCTCTTTTTTTTGTTACATTTTACTTATTGGTTTCCTAAAAAATGAACACAGCATTCAAGAGTTGGTTTGCTGAAGCAGCCGAATCATCTGTTGGTTTGAAAATTGGATTCGACCCACTTCTAATCACAGCTGGTAAAAATTGCTTTGACTAATTAACTTAACCAACAACATTTATTACTCTAAAAACACATAGAAACCTTTGAAGCTCGTAAGAAAATCTTTCAAAAGAGCAACGTTGAGTTCGTCCCTATTGAAGAAAATCTTGTCGATGCCATCTGGGAGAATAAACCAGTGGATTCCTTAAACAAGGTATGCTATCTTTGCTGAATAATATCTAAACATGAAAATACTGTTATTTTATAGATTATCAGACACGATGATAAGTATGTTGGTTAGACTGCCGCTGAGAAAATTCAGCTAATAGGCGAAGACTTGAAGAAGATTAATGCTACTGCTATCCTAACTTCCAAGCTAGATGAGATTGCTTGTAACAAAAAAGAAGGAATTGAATCTAGAAATTTCTTATTTTAGTTTCTTTTTGCTGTTAGGGGTTTTGAATCTCAGAGGTTCTGATATTTCCTTCAATCCTGTGTTTAAATCATACCTTATCATCTACTTCAACGCAGCTGAGAATACTAACAACAGTGTTCTCTACATTAACAGTGATAAAGTACCTGAGGAAGTCAAGGAATATTTACAAACCATCAATGTATCGTTGAGTCCTTACACTCAGGTCTTTACTGATATTGCCGCTATTGGGTAAAAAATCGCTTTGCACAAGGGAGAGAACAACTCTAGAATAATTCACACCATCCCTTCTGAGTAGATTGTTGAGATGACTGGAGTAGCAACAATCAATAGGCTGAAGGGAATCAAGACACCAACATAAATTGCAGGGTTCAGAACTTGCAACATTCGTGATGGTGCTTCTTTGGTAAGTTATTTCGCCTGGCTCGAAAACGAACTCGTCGTCAATGGCAACACTGAGCTGACTGAGTACACTGCGTCCAAAGTTATCGATGGAAAACGCATGAAAAACGAATTGAATATGGGTTTGTCTTTCAATACAATTTCTTCAATTGGTCCGAATGGAGCCATTGTTCATTACAGCGCTGAGGAGAGCACCGCTTCTAAACTCAACCCAAATTAAGTTTATCTCCTAGATTCGGGAGCATAATATCTGTAAACATGATTTGACATAATTCTTGGCTTAATTAAAATCTATTTATCTGTTCTCCCAAAGCGACGGAACAACAGACACAACTCGTACAGTTCATTTCACTACTCCAACTGACGAAGAGAAAGACGCATACACTAGAGTCCTCCTTGGAAATCTTGACATTCAGAGAGTGCAATGGCCAGCTACTTCAAGAATTGGAGGTTCTGATCTTGATGCCCTTGCTAGAAGATATCTCTGGGCTGCTGGATTAGATTTCGGACACGGTACAGGCCACGGAGTTGGTCATTTCCTGAATGTTCACGAAGGTCCTCACGGAATTAGCAAATATCGCAGTGAACCTCTCTTAGAAGGCATGGTTGTCACTGATGGTAATGATATTCTTGAAATTATTATATTTTGTCAATTCTTACATTTTTATTGGCTTATTAATTTGTTCTCATAAACTTACCTAATATCTTGTCAATTAAATAGAGCCAGGATACTACAAAGAAGGTGGTTTCGGAATCAGAATCGAAGACGATCTCGTAGTTGTGAAAAAATCCACTGAAGGCTTCCTTGGATTTGAAAATCTCACAATTGCACCATACGAAAGAAATCTCATCGATTTACGACTACTATCTCAAAACGATAAGGACTACGTTAACTAGTACCATTCTGAAGTCAGAGCTAAATTATCCCCACTTCTTAAGGATGATGTGTTAGGACTTAACTATCTCCTCAAGAAAACTGAACCTCTCTGAAGAAATGATATTTTACTTGTGAATATATGTTATTTTTTTCACATAAATAATCATACAAGTTTCAAAAGGCTTCATTTTTATTAACCCAAAGATATTTGTCTACCTACTAACTACAATTGGCGTGAAACAACATTTCAGGGATGGATTTGGTTTGTTTTATTTGGATTAACGAAAGAAATTAAAATTCTTTTTTGGCTATTTTCTTCTCAAGAAAGAAAATTGAAAAAGAATTTCATATTAGTTAAACTTGATTTTACACCCCTCCCGCATTGTTACGCGTATTGATTTAGGTAGTACTAATCTATTAACCTTCACACTCTCTCTCTGAATTCATCTTATGAGCTGTAAATGACATCTATTAAACAATTTTTGATAAAAACAGTTCAGAGAAAAAAGATATTAATAGAAGTGCTTTTTAAAGAAATATATTCATTAGTAATTTCAGTTGATAAATGAACAATGATACGAGTACCTTAAACTAACAATCAGATACAATGAGCAACAATGACCCAGCTTTAATTGAAGAGTCCTCAATAAATTCAGCTGCCTTGGGCTCACATCCCACTAGGCACCTTGAGAAGAGACGATGGGGAATCCTGATAGTGTTCTGTATTTTTACTTTTTCCAATGCTTCTGGGTTTGTAACCTATGCTCCTATTTTGACCATATCTTAAAGCTATTATAACGCATCAGAGTAGTCTATTCTCTGGATGTCTAACATTTGGTATTTATCATATGTAGTATTATCGATTCCTACTCTCTTTCTGTTCCGTTGGCGCTTAGACTTCTGCTTGATAGGTGGTACAGCATTAAATGCGTTAGGCGGCTGGTTAAGGTATGCTTCAGGGGATAACTTCGCTTATGCGATTATTAGCTAGTTTATCATCACTCTTGCATAGCTATTCATTCTTCCTGCTCCAGTGTTTATCGCTGAGAGATGGTTTGGAATGTCTGAGAGAGTAACTGCAACGGGGGTAATGATCTTCTCCAACGTCATGGGGTTGAGTATAGGGTTTTTAACTTCAGCATATTATGTAGGTGATGTGTCCTAGATGTCAAGTTATCTTCTGCTAACAGCAATTGCATTATCAGCAGCGTTTCTTCCAGGATTATTCATATTCAGAGACAAGCCAGCTGTCCCTGCAAATCAATCCAGCGACAACGAAGATAACAAGATTGACATGCTTAAAACTGTTAAATTAATTCTAACTACACCTCACAATCTGCTCATAACACTGAGCCTATCACTATTTCTAGGGATATCCTGGACACTTATCTCTGTTATTGATATTCTCTTGGCTGATTATGGAAATCAATAAATCGCTCTGATAGGTTTAGCAATCAATGCGAGTGGAACGATTTCTGGCACGGTGACTACTTTGATTCTAGACAAATCTCTTGCTAAGGGGACTGTACCGAATTATGATAAATACATAAGGTTTTTATCGATTGTATCCTTTGTTTCACTCTTTGTATTTGCACTGTGCTTGGAGCTGAATTTAGAGGACAACAATAAAATTCTAATTTATGCGATATGCGTTCTTATTGGAGTTGGATTTCAAGCTTTCACACCTGTTGCTGCGTAGTCTTTTCTTGAGAATCTCTACCCTATGCATGAAGTAGCGTGCTATACAACTTTCAATATCTTTGCGAATATCATAGGGTTAATTGGAAATACTGCTACGTCGATTAACGGTATGGGAACAGCTGGTGCTTGGGTTCTAGTCGGAATGGTGATTCCTCTGACACTCTATTTAGTTTTTCGGTACAAGACCCGTTTAGCTAGATTTGAATATGAAACTAAGTAAAAGAAGAAAGAGGAAGAGGATGCAAGCTCAGAAAATGTCAATTGAGCTAAATAATAATGCGAGTTTTAAGTTAATATTTATTTTGTGGTGTAATTTAGATATTTATTTAGATTTTTTAATTGCAAGAAGATAACATGCGCATTTTGTCAAAATTAGGTAGATTACTATTGTGCCACTCATTCTACTCATTGTTCGAATGGAATAAATACAGAAAGAAAAGGAAAATATGTCTATTGCAATTTTCCATTTTAAATTGTAAGAAAAAGAGGAATATTCTTATGAAATTTTCATTAATAAATAGGAAATTAAGCTATCAAACTCTTAAGAAAAAAGAAAAACATGATCTAAAGAACTACTACCTTACTAAAGAGCTTAGCTTAGCCTTTGATTTCTAAGAAATTCTCGAAGTTGAACGTCAAAATTGATTACTGCAGGGGTTGTGAAAACAGAGAACAACTCGAATTAGTTGAGAAAGATCTTTATGATTCATACAGACGAACATTCGGAGAGCATCAAATATTCATCGAGGCTAATAAATCCGCCGATTATATCGGCCCATTCAAGGTGAATGTGAGTATTGATGGTGGAAAATAAACACTTGTGTGGGATAGCAGAAAGGATGGCACGATAACTGAAGATAACTTCCAATTAGTCAGAGAAAGCATCGAAAGCTAAATCAAGACATCCAAAGGAGATTCAAAATGAATTTTTTGGTTTTTGTATCACTGTATATTAGTCAGAAAATAGCATTTTAAGTGGCATGATCTGGCTGATTAACTTGACACTTTTGCATTAATAATTCGATGGGCTTGCAATTGAAGATGGAAATGTTTCTTTTTCTAAATTAATGTGTTCTGATGGACTTTAAATTAATTGTAAAAAAGAATATTTGAAAGATATTAATTAAAGATGCTGGAAAAAGAGAGAGAAAGAATTGAATTAAAATGTTGAAGATTGGGGTCGGGAGAGGTCGTAAAAGTAGGTAGACGTAACACCGACAAACATGAAAAGCAATTCGATGATATAATTTTGAACGTCTTTCTGTTCGTTCACTCAAGGGATGCCATGATTATCGAATCAGACTTCGACTGTGAGTTAATCTTCGTAAGAGTTATCGTTAACATTCTGGACAGCGGGGACAACTTGGTTGAGGAAGTATTGCTTGACCTTCTCAAGAGTGGCGACTTAAGCATCGCTTCAAAAAAAAATACAATAAAAATTAGCAAATTTTTGAATGAGAAAAAAATATGTTAATTTGTGGGTCTAAAAAGAAAGAAAGAAATTAAAGAATTACAGTTAAGAAGAAACCTT
>Ga0302285_10001738_pt1 | contig 12151 bp, 10 predicted proteins | sample III_Fen_E2_2_FD_200455 | JGI IMG/M metagenome (GOLD analysis project Ga0302285, IMG submission 200455) | Peat permafrost microbial communities from Stordalen Mire near Abisko, Sweden - III_Fen_E2_2 | ecosystem: Environmental > Terrestrial > Soil > Wetlands > Permafrost | place: Sweden: Abisko...
TCTAAATTTTTTATTATTTCTTATAATAGAAGCAAAGAATATTTTGAATATTGACCTAAATAAAATAATTAACAATCTTTTTAAAACAAAACAAAACATATTTAAGTTACACAAAATAAAGAAACGAGAAAAAAAGAATGACTTAAACTCAACAAAGAGCCATCATGCATTATGGATTAGAAACTATTTCAAGCTAATGAAAATGATAATAAAAAGAGATCGGGCAGTTCATCAAAGGATAAAACTTAGAAAAAAAGATCTTAAGATCCACGGTTATCAGCTTGTATTTTGGATGTTTTTATTTGAATTGTTAGTTCAAGAGATAATAAAATGAATCATCCATATCTTTTGCCTCTCTGTGCTGCTTCCTTCAAGAAAAAAAATATTCTTCTGTTTTAAAATTGACTCACTCGCATTAGTTTGTAGAAGTATTTAGAGTATACGAAGAAGCACATTCAAGGCAAATAGAAACATCGCTTAGATTGCATGTCGAGCATATCGATTGAGTACACTTTTTGATGCAAGTTTCTGAAGATAATTTGTAACCAAAATCACATTCAATACAAACTAGATCTTTACATGCTTTGCAGTTCGTCGCAGTGCAACTCAGAGCAGCAACATAGCAAGACGATAGAGCTAATATATACCCATCTGAGCAGACCTCACATACATTGTAATTTGTTATGCATGTTTCACAGTTACTCACAGTACACTCATGAACGCATGCACCTGTTTTCGATGATAAATAATAATTAGTCTTGCAAGCACTGCATGTATCCGCGAATTCCGCACAAGTTGCACAGTTAGCATCGTTACAGACAATCGTTGATGAACTAGGTTTGCTAACTCCGAAATTAAAGGCTACTCCAAAAATTATGCAGAAAATTATAAACACGATCAATAGTCCACCTAAGAACCGAACAGTCTTCCTATCAGATTGGAACTATTCTAAGGTTGGTATCTTCCCGCCTGCTACCCCCAGGAGATTATCATTCAGCCCACGAAGCATTCCGTTTGAGCCACTACTCCCGATTTGATCATCTTCTTTGACTTCTTTTTTTGGCTTGGAGGAGGAGGGCAATTTAGTATCATCTTAGTTATGGTCATTACTCCCATGAGCTGACTCTTCACTTTCCATAATAGAGTTTTCTGTGAAAGAAGGGTCATAGATTGTTTATTTATCTTTCAGTTAACTTGTGCTGCTACCTTTGGTAGATTTTTATTAGAATTTCTTTAAAATTGTATTTTTACTTGTATCATGCTGCGACTCAATATCATCGTAATCTTCTTCACCTTCTTATTCTTTTTCTTCTTCCTCTGGTTCCTCTTGTAAGGATTCAATTTGGCTGCTAATTTTTACTGCATTCTTTTTTGTAGATATTTTTGTCTTTTGAGCATTTTATTCTCTGTCTTTTTCATCTTATTCCCGCTTCTAAATCATCTTCATTAATTGTTCTAATTATGCTTACTAAAGTTTCAATTAGTTACTCTATTCTGCTAATTTCCCTTCCATATCCTTATCAACACCACTCACATTCTTGTTAGGAGTAGAATTATCATTTTTTTATTTATTTTCTTAAACATTTTCGAGATGATTTTCGTTGTTTTTAGGAATTTATTCACTTTCGAGAATTATATTGGAAGTTACTTACTGAATACCTATTTCTTCTTTGTTAGGAATTTCCTTCTTTATTTCTTCGAAATTATGTAACCCTGCCTAATCTTCCTTAGTAACGTTAATTAAATTCAAAGAAACAGCTTAAGGGCTAATATTGGATAATTTCGATTCTTTATCATTTTGAATTTTAATTTCTTAATTTTAGAATTGCCTCTGCGGTACCTTTGTAATCGCAAAGTAATCCTCATTTTGAGATTCCTATTGAACATGATCTACTAATTCTCTTTAGATAATGCTGAGTCTCTCAGCTTTACTTTATGATTTTGGTTAATTCTGATCTTTTTAGCTATTTAACGGAAGTAATGAATCTGCTACACTCCTACTATTATCTTTACCAAGTGAATTTTCAGGTGTATAATTAATGATTTCAATTGCATCTTATTTAGATTAAGAAGACTCAATTTCTTCCCTCTTCTAGAGATTATTATTCTCAGCGCTGTGATTAGATTAATCATATTTTGAGCCTGCAAATTCAAAAAATCTTTCTAACTCTTCGAGCCCAAAACATTAAAAAATCTTTGGGTAATCTGAGTACCCCTGAGCTAATTTTGTTAGTTCTTTATTTTTGGAAATAACTCGTCCAACAAATTGCTAGAGATTATAAGGTGTTGCATGCTTGGAAGCAAGATCTTTATCATTTAAAAGAATCCCCAACGCGATTGCCTTGATTTAAGCACAGTTCTTTTTATATGTGTATCCTTGCTCAATACTAGATCTCATTTATGATTTTTCCAATACTTCACAAGTACTCGGCCCTTAAATTATTGCTATTTTGTTATTTTAAACCACAACGAGACTGCTAAAAGTTATCTCCTCACTCCATATTACATTCTACTTGATGAATACACTAAAGGCTTAAATTGCTGAGACTGAAATGTGTATTCTTTCAGCCAAAGAAAGCTAATCTAAGTGACCATCAAACAAGCTACTTAAAGTACTAATTGGCAATTCTACAACAATACAACTGCGAAAACAAGAGTTCAAATCCATTACATTTGCTTTTCCAAAGTATTTCAACGCTCTTGGTTAGGATTGTATTGATGCAAGAACTTCTGACTCCTTTTTAATGAAATCATACCCTTCATTGTTTTTTTTATTTTTCTCAATTCGCATCGTGCGTAGACATCGTTTTTCGTTGTTTTCTACAACTTTTACAACATAACATTCAATTTCCGTAGAATTCAAGCCTAGCTCTGGTTCTACACAGCCTTGCATGATGTAGTGCTACCCTCCCAGAGAGAATTACATACCTGCCTGAAAGCAAGAAATCATCTAATTTGGAATCATGATTTCCTAATTCTTTGTCGAATTTAAGTAGGATAATGATTCTAAGATTCTTTATTGAGAAGAGATATTTAAAAACAAATAAATTAATAGTATTGTTTTGTTTCTTATCTCGGATGATTTTAATTAGTTTCACTTGGTTTTACATCAAACCCCTCCTTATGAATACTGAGCCCAAACTGTTTTTTGTTTATTTCTCCCTCTGTTTTAGGGTTATAATTAATCTTCATCCACTCTCTACCAATTGACTCAATGAGTAAATTGTAATGTTCTGAGACATTATTTATATTCAAGAGGTTTAAAAAAGAAAAAAGGAGAGAAGAAATACTAAATTAGCTAAAAATACTCTTGTTTATTCCTTTGAGAAACATCACAGTTTGACATGTAAAATTCAACAAAGAAATTAAATATTTTTGTGTTCACTTTCTTCCCTGAATCCTCTTTCATTTTTTGAGATTGGCATAAGAGTCAGCTAAGATGGAGGATATAGCACAGATCAACTTCTTAGTGTAAGGAATATGCAGGAATTCATTTGGACCATGAGCGTTAGATTAAGGACCAAGGACACCAGTGACGATAAATTGAGCGGCAGGGAAAAGCTATTAGAGTTATCCCATGAGAGGAATTGAACCTCCCATGCCAAAGCTCAACGAACTCTTGTTGAAATAATCTTTACTGGCTTTTTCGATACTAGCTTAAAGATAAGGAGCACTTTCAGGGCAATTCCAACCAGGCATACCAACAATATTAGTGACTGTTACTTCAGCTCCATAAGGGACATTTTCAGTCATCGCCTTGAGGAAAGAAGCCTTTGCTTCTTCGACACTCTTAGTAGGAGGAAGTCTGATGGAGAGTTTGACTGCAGTCTCAGTTCTAAGGACATTTCCGGCAGTTGCAATAGGAGGGAATCCATCAGCTCCAATAGTGCTCAAAGTTGATTTCCATGTCTGCAAAAAAAAGGAAAAAATAACAGATATTTAATGATGGAATTGTAAATTGAAGAACATAATAGTATAGAAGTTAAAAACAATTGGTAGATTGTAAGAAACACCCTGTAAGTAAATTACTACAAATATCGAAAATCAACCGCCCGATTAATGAAATGCTACTTGTTTTAAATAAACGAAGTAGCAGCCACTTTGGGATTATCAAAAAAGTGTTACTTAATTAATTCTTTTATTATCCTAGTATATTAATGCGAAAAGTTATTGAATTAATTACACTATTGACGTAGGCATAGAATGGATTTTTATTGACGGGGGTCACTCCTTCAGCGAGAGGGAAACGCTTGACGAGGGATTCACCTAATTGCTGAGAAACTTACAAAGCTTCAGCGTATCTATTGGGAGGAATAATCACCTTAAAAGAAAAGAAAACAGTTTAAAGAATTGGTAAAAATTATTTTTGTAGTTCAATTAGAATTATTATTTGTTACTTGGAAGTCTTCAATAAGTTCTCCAGTTTCTACGTTTTCAATTCTCTCAATGAGCTGTCTGAGAATTCTGAAGCTACTTGGGACAATACCACTTGCATCTCCACTGTGGACACCTTCAGTTAATACCTTAACTTTGACAACTCCGAGCAAGCAACCTTGGGAGTTTTAGACAAATTAATTAAAGGCAAGAAAATTAGTAATTTAATTAATAAAAATAATTGAGAAATGTTGACAGCACAAAAAGCTTGATAAAATAATGAATAAATAGATTAAGTTTTACCTCTGAGTGAAGTGGTCATCCAGACTTAATCGTAATTCAATGAACCAGAATCGAGGCAGAAGACAATAGAAATCTGACCGATTCTATCTCTGAGTCGTTCGAGATATGGGTCCAAATGTTATGATCCAGATTCTTCGTCTCCCTCGATGAGGATGACGCATCTTGGATGAGGCAAGCCCTAATCTTAGCAAATTTTAATAGCTGCGATAGATCCGTAAATACTGTAGCCATCGTCAGCACCACCTAGAATAAAACAAATAACATTTTATTAAATCATAAAGAGGAAATAATTTTTAGAATATTTGTGAAAAAATTCATTTTTGTACCTCTTCCGTACAGTTTATCTCCAACAACGACAGGTTTAGTAGCGGAAAGGCCTTCATTCCAGCCAGTCATATGAGGCTGCTTGTCATAGTGTCCATAGAAGAGCACAGTTTTATCATCAGGTGAGGAACCAGCTACTTCAATGAGAATGAGAGGTGACTTATCTGCGTCTTTAATGAGATCGAAGGTGGCACCTTTAAGTCCTTATTTTTTAGCCCAAGTGATCAAATGGCTAGCAGCTTTCTCAAGAAGTCCATTTGTGTTCCATTCAGGGTCGAAACCATGACTGGTGTTCGGGATGGAGATGAATTCCTCAAGACTTGGCTGGATATTAGCAGGCCATTAGGTTTCGATCCATTCGATAGTTTTCTTTGCGTCCATTTTTCGGATTTATTGTGCGATATGTTTAGGGGTGATATTAAAATCTTTAAGATTGGATTCTTGCTTTAAGAAAATTAATTTCTCCCTTCTGCGCTTGTTTCCTTCTTATTTCAAGAATTAAGAATATGAGAAAAGCGGGAGATAATTTTATTGATCACACGAAATAAATAAAAAATAGTTCTTTTATTAAACTAACAAGAACAGATAGAGAAAGAAAGGGTATTATTTAATATAAGTTTCAAGAGGAATAGTTGCACTCCTCTCCATCTGAGAGGAAAATAAGAAGAGAAAGATATTCGGATTGATGTTCAAGATCTTTTTATTATTTATCTGTCTAAAAATTCAAGAATTCAAAATCATCAAAACTAACTATATTCGTTGTTGTTGTGGCGAAGAAAATGGAAGAATAAATATTTGAAAAATCATTGTAGAATAATTAAAAAATAAACCATTAAAAATTAAAAAATATATATTTTTGGTAAAACTAGAATAAAATCGATTTGCTAAGAAAAGACTGAAAGAAACTTCGAAATTATTTATTCCTTTCTTCATTTAGTTGTCTGCTTGCAGCACTTCTGCGACTAATGAGCATGTCTCAGACTTCAAAAGTAACGAGATCTTCGAAATGCTTTATCTTCTTTTGTCTCTTTCCTTCGTTGAGTTCGAATGTAGGCTCATTTTAGAAATCATACGAACCTTGCTGAATGTAAATTGCTTCGTTATCGACAAAGGTAAATTTTGGCATTGCAGAATTCGGTAGCATGGTTGCAGATGCTCCCAAATGATGATTATTCAAGTAGAACTCCTTTGTAACAAATTAATTGCCTTTTACGAACTAATAAGGCTATCTGACTTTCAATAACGCAGTTTCTTTGGTATCAGATTAGGACTTCATAATTTTAAGATTCTATTGAGTCTATTTGTTAATGTCCACTAAAAGCACATTACATTTCACTGTGAGCACACCTTCCAAGAGCCCAATACAATGCTTCGTGATTAGTTTCGAAGGACTTGAACAGCAGCAGTATTTTTAAAAGAAAGAAAGCTACTTAACAAGCACAGTCTTAAAATATATTAAGTTGCTGATGAAATTGGCTTTAATTTTGGGAGAGATCTACTGATCTTATGGTGGAGTAACTTGGTTTACAGAGGGGATGGCAGGAGTGGATTTCACTTGCTGCTTAGTTGGAGTTGGTTTTGCTTGCTATTGTTGTTGCTGTTGTTATTATTATTTGGGTTATTCTGTAGATGAAGCTGGTGCCTTAATTGTAATATCAATAGCTTCTGTTTTTAATAGAGCTGTTTCTGTATCAATCGCTTCTTTTTAAGGTATTGCTTGCCTGAGTGTAGCTGGTTCATTTTCTTCTGTTAAGCAAGGTTCAGGTCTTGAGTTCTTGTTTGTGACACCTTCAGAATAAACTTTGATTTTAGGAATCTCCTTTTCGAAGAGTTCTAATTTTTACTTTTCTAATTCAAGTTCTTCGTTCTTTTCCTCTGGAAGAACTTCAACTTATGCTTGAGGCACTTCAGCTTAGGTCTAAGGCACTTCAGCTTATGTCTAAGGTACTTCTGCTTACGTCTGAGGTACTTCAGCTTAAGTTTAAGGAACTTACATCTATGAAGGTGTTTATGTCTTGTAATTTCCATTAAATATCTGATTAAATGGCAGATTCGAGAATGCAAACCATCTGACTAGCGTATTCTCGAAATTAACTGCTTTTTACTTATAATTCACGTACAGATTGTATTCATCAGTCAGATCAGAAATAATCGCCTTCAGCAGAATCGCGGACATCTCACTTAGATGCAATGTTCTTGTGAAATATTGGAGCTTTTTCTCAAATGGAAGCAGCTTCAGCAGAATAATCATGTCACTTTCATCAATACTAGCTAGATTCGTGAGTGAATTCTTATTGCGCTGCGCTATCATTGTCACGTCTCTTCTCAGACTCTCCGAAACAGAAATCGTTCCATATGAGTAATCCTTCGAGAAGCAACCCGACTTCTTAACTTTCGCATCGTAGTCCCATACGACTAAGTAAGATGATGTAAAATTCGTGTCTTGTAATTTTTTCTAGATCTCGACTGCTTTTTTTTGGAGTTCTTGAACATTCGGTTTGGAAAAACAAGACACAGATTTCTCGAGAGAAAATGTGTATGCCTGATTGTAAGGAAGTGTATCTAATTAACTCACTTTCTGTCGAAGCCCGTCTGCAGTTGTGTCTTGGAGTTTCTTGTAAGCTGCTTTATTGGAAGCCATTTTTTCATAAAATGTAGCTAGAACATTGCCAGTTTTCGTGCTTCCTTCTTGTTGACACTTCGGATTGAAGAGATAAAAGGGAGGGAAAGCTGTTGTAGTATCAGCGATAATATAAGCATGGATCCCTTGTTCTTTGGCTGCTTTATAGATTTTAGCTTGTCTCATTTCGATGACGGCATTGGTTTTAGCATTTGTGATCGTGCTGTATTGATTCGCTAAAATAATAATAACTTTATTCTTATACAGATTCTTGAGGGGTTAATTTTCAGGCTGGACTTTAAAATCATATGAGAACCCCTGATAGTTGGAGATATTCCAAAGATCAATGTCAGATCCTAATGCCAGAGCGAACGCTTTGAACGAATCAATCAGCTATTTGGATGTATCGCAGTTGAAAACTAGAAGGAAATCAGCATTATGATTAAGAGAATGGCTCTCCGTGAGTTAGATATGGAAGTTTCTCGTTTAAATATTCTAGAAAGTCTATTCAGGATCATTTAAATACCCAATGTCTAGCTTCGCTTGGAAATAGAGCTTCGAGTGCATCGGTATATTTAGATCTTTCCATTTGATAGTCCCTGATATAACTGTTCGGGAGTTCTCAGGAAGCATTGGTAAAAATACCTAATGAATGATGACATTCTGCTACTCATGCATCAAGGGTTGGATAAAATTATTTTGATCTAAAGCTCTCTGCCCATCGACGGAAGCATTGTTTGCTTTGTTTTGTTAGTCAGCGAGTTCTTTAGGTGAGAATTCTACATATTATCGTTTGTTCATGAGCATTAAACGAAAATTCAAGAGTCTCTTTCCTTGGGATTAACTTCCCAAATCAGCATACGAGCGATTCCATACTGAAATAGAGAACGGAGACTCTTCATTCGCAGTGATCGATCTGAAAATTTATATCTAAGACATCTCGACAGGATATCTGATTTCAATGAAATCGTCGCGACTACCAGGAAGATAATCAAATTCTTTATTCACTCTTTGCATAACTGCTCTGTAATTTAACTGTCCTTTTTTCTTGAAGACTGTGTCTATCACAGGGTCCCTAAACTCTCTCACAGTAAACCTCAGTGGTGCCAATGCCCAAACACTCCCAGGATCGATGTAATTCCTCATTTAAACCTAATCGTTTCCTTCAAAATGAATCCAATCGTTGTTAATGATGCTGACAAAAATGCCTTGCTAGTGTGGGGTATGCATTCCACCGGTATTCTAAATAACCATGCCTTGAACAAGCAGTTATTCGCCAGGTTCGATAACCCCATCAGGAGATAAGATTTTGTCTATTTAGAGGATTTTAATGTCATATCTAGAACCATATGGCTGACCTTCCACTGAATAGATTACTCTTCCTTTTTATCCATTAATTCCATCAGATCCATTACTTCCCCTAGATCCATTAATTCCTGATCTTCCTTCCCTTCCTCCTGATAAAGTCCTCACTCTTGTACCGTTTTCGTAGAGATTCATTCCAGCTCCTCCTCTTCCTCCAGGTGCACCATACCCTCCTGATCCTCCTCTTCCACCTTCCCCGCCTTCTCCCCCATCATTCTATAAGGGTTTGAGAAGCATTAATAGATCCATGTCTGCAGTGTTAATGTAAATAGATATGGCACCTCCATCACCTCCTCTGCCTCCGTCACCTCCATCACCTCCGTCACCTCCATTACCTCCATCTCCTCCATCCCGACCACATCGAGTTTCTGTTGCATCGCTTCCTGTGGAGCCTGCAGCTCCATTGCCTCCATCACCTCCTCTTCCTCCTTGACCTCCTTGTCCTCCTCTTGCCAATAGACTTATCCAAGAGCTTGGTGATCCTAAAGGCAATTGATTGTTTAATCTTCCTTAATTCACCTCGTTTACCACTACTATTTATCCATTCGTAGCTATTTAGACATCCATTTTTTCTGCATATTCTCCGCACCATCCTTTTTCTCCAGCACCTCCAGGACTCCCGGATGATCCAGAAAAAAATCCATTCGTTCCATCTTTTCCACTAGCTCCAGAGGGACCTTCCTTTCCAGAATAGTTGAATTCTATCATACCTTCTTCTTAGCTGATTTCAATATTATTTTTTTCTTGTAATCTCTCTTTTTGTTCTCTGTTTTATTTAATAATACCTTGAAGTGTAGAATGATTATATTTTTTCTACTACTCAAACGAATCGCAATAATTCGTCATATGGCTTCTTTTTCTGTGAATATTTCCCTCGATTGGAAAGTTTTTAACAAAAAAATCTTGCTTAGAAAGATAAAGTGTAACCATGAAGAGTTCTAAAATCTCTTTCTTGTAAAAAAAGCAACAGGTTCAAATACTGTTCTAGACCAAATTGGTTTCTTAGCTTGGTCATAGTTCGGCACAGATAGATAAAACCAACGTTGTTAATATTTTAATACCTTAAATCCCTACGATATTTCTAATTGGGCAAAATATTTCACAGATAAAAAAAAGCTGGGAAAAAAATATCTAAAGGATCTTTAATAACTCAGCTGATGCCTCTCAGTTACAGTATGTAATAATATTTGTATTTCTATTAATCCTTCCCCCACTGCGATTCTCAATATCTTTTTTAATCGGAGGTTTTTACAATACAAACTTAGTAATCAAATTCAAAAAGAAAACACCCTCCAAATGAGCGGCTAAAGCTGAGTTCTGTAAAACTTTTTATTTATAATGATTTTTAACAATAATTTGGAAAAAGTTGTTTACATTTATTCACTGCAATAGTATTCTTTGCGATTTCTCAGCAATCTCTAGATATTCATTTCTCATTTTAAACAAAAACCCCCTTTGCTCAGCAGCGCCTGCCATAATGGATGCTCTTTTGCTTTATGTAAATGTGTCATTTCTAGCCATGGAAATCTCCAAAACAAATCAAATATATTAAAATTCAGAATCTAGTCCAAAATCAATCATGACGTAACAAACCGAATTAATAAAATCGCAAACCCATAACTTACAATAACTTTTATTTAGATAATTTGTTGCAGGCTTCTGGGCTTTATATAAATATGCTATAAGAACTGCTAGAAGATGTATTAGTTCTTCTAGGTTAAGACAAAATATGAAGCGATATCTTTGAGAATTAAGGGGCACATTAAGTCATTTTATTAGCATTTTATTAATATTTTTTTACCTATCGTGTTGGCAATCATAAGAGATATTTCAAACTCATTTCATTTAGCTCGATTTTACAAAGTATTATTGGTAAAACTATTTTCAGTTCAAATTCTAAAGTAAAAGCATGAGTTTCTGAAGTTAAAGTAAGTATTATTTAAGTTTAGAGTTATAATAGTGAAAATAGACAATGCTTGCAGGCTTAAAAAGTAAAAATTAAGCAAATTGTTCACTCTGTATTCATACATTTTTTCTTTTAAAATCGATGAATTTTTTAGAGACCTTTCGTTTAATTGAATGCTTGAATAGATAATTCAGACTGCAAAAGAGAGACATAATTTTATTTGGATTCTTATGATAACTGAATTTGTGGGGCTGATAAACATTTGCAGTCGATGACTCGAAAGTTAGAGAAATATTTTTGGCTCATCTCTCTGAAGAAGAAGTGGGGTAAAAGTACTCACCCTAAAAGCAAAAATTAGGTTACAACTGAGAATGAAAAACTTCATAAATATCTCTAAATGTGTTTAATATCCATTGACAATTTGACAATCATATGGTTTATTTCCTAAGAAGTGTATTTGTTTTGTTTTTATTTAAAAAGCCACTTTTATTTTTCTCTGAATTGTCTAGTCGATTCCTTTTTTTCCATCAAAAGTTTTTTGTTCATTTTGTGGAAGCTGTCTTGAATATAATTTCAAAAGTATAAAGTGTTTAATTTTAGTTGTTGTTTCAACGATTATTAAAGAGAAACAAAGAACTAAAAGGTAATTGCAACTTAAATTTATTGAAATAACAAATTTATTCTTCATATATGAAAAATATGCATGCAGCAATGATCGTAGCTTTTAAATAGCGTATGGCAAGGCAAATTGTTGGCGGTAAAGTGGGGTTCAATAGAAAGGAGAAGAATAAAAAATAACAAAAAATATGCCAGAAATATTCTTTTTATTTATTCTTCTTGTCTATTATTAGGTTGAACATGTGAAAAAACTAGCATTTGCTGAACTTTAAGCGTTGAATACAGGACAGAATAGATTAGTAATTATTCCATCTTTTATGTTGGACTTGAAAACTGCGAAATGGTTGAATTATTTAATATTCAAATAGTCAATACTATGAGGATAATTTAAGGGAATTGTTTTTTGAATTTTCTTCATTTGAGTGTGAAAAATTGCACAAAAATACTCAGTTCTTGCATTCCTATAGAATCTCCTCGTCTTGCAAAAAAGTAAAAAAGAGATAATTGCTTGTAGAGTATTTCCCCCTTTTTCATTTTGATTTTCTTCTTCCCAATGATTTTACTAACTAAACCATACTGCAATCAACTCATTTATCTCCTTTCTTTGTTCTCTCCAATATTACTTGATGTATTTTTTCACG
>Ga0302285_10001740_pt1 | contig 12140 bp, 14 predicted proteins | sample III_Fen_E2_2_FD_200455 | JGI IMG/M metagenome (GOLD analysis project Ga0302285, IMG submission 200455) | Peat permafrost microbial communities from Stordalen Mire near Abisko, Sweden - III_Fen_E2_2 | ecosystem: Environmental > Terrestrial > Soil > Wetlands > Permafrost | place: Sweden: Abisko...
TCCAAATTGGGGTTTTTGGGAATCAAATGATCTTATTGTACTTATTCTTTAAGGGAATGCTGATTTGTATGTTTCAGGTTCTTCAAAGTTTGCAGAAATACTTTTTTTAAAACGAAATGATAAATAGGATAGAAAAGGAATAAAAATGATTACTTCGGACTTGCAAGATTGTTGGTTACTTTCTAAAGAACCATTAGTTTTTATTTAATTTTTCCAGGAGAAAGCATAGGTTTCATATTATTTAGTTCAAATGGAGGAGTAGCAATAACAGAATGATCATTTGAAGGAATGGACGAAAGGATAGTAGGCTCCTTAGGAAGGTTCATAGAATTTGGACTGACATTGAGAGTAATAGATGGTATTTATGCAGAACATTGCACTTATTTTTCTGGAGATATTTCTCCTTCATTCATATCTTAAGAATGAATTCCCTTAAATTCTAAAAAACCTTGCAAAGAATTATCGATAATTTCATCTTAACTGTCATATCTATGAGATTATAGTCGAGAAAACTGAGTTATCTAGCTTTATTAGCTGTTATTTGTCGAGATAATAGGAGAACTAATAATTTGTTTGATGATCTTTTAGTTATCTTTGATTTAGCCAAAAGAATCAGTACAATCTAATTATGGATTAGATGAATCTTTGGTGTTAACAGAATTCGCTAACAAATCATCATTTTATTGGCTAATTAACTCAAACGCCTTAAAGCTGGATGGATTCATTTAGCCGAATTAAACTGGAGAAGAATTTTCATCAAAATCTGAAGCCACAAAACTCTCACATAGGGGAGGTAGCTTTTTTTTTAAAGAATCTTCTTCAATCAGTTAACTTAAAATGGGAGTATCTTTAATTTGGTTGATCGAATTGTTCAATTCTCCTCCAGTTTGTCTGTCGAATAATTTACTAGAACCCTTTATATTTAATCAGAAATTAACATGTTAAGTTATAATATAATATTGTAAATTAATTAATTTTAAGACAATTATCTTTGTAAAAATAAACCCAGAATGAGTTAACTAGTAAAAAAATTACCTTAATAATTGAGGAGAAGCTAGTTTTCTGTGTTTGTTAGTTTGAGCTATCTGTCTCTTGAGAAGTTTATTGCTTCGTTAATTCTAATTTATCTTTAATGACAGCAGTAGGACAAGCTGGAGAAATTAATCCATTTTTCGAAGGAGATTTCAAAGGAGAATTAAAATTACAAGCAGATATTTTAAAGTTTTTGCGTATTAGAGGTATCCCTAAGTAAGTAGCCAGCTTTCCTCCTGGAGTATGATCTAACCAACGAAGCTTAATGTTGTCTCTCTTTATTTAGTTTAAGTTAAATATCTTGCGTTTTAGAGTTTATTGCACTGTGACTGTTGTTTTGGAGTTTAAAAATGTATTCTTTGTAATTTCTTCATTTTCATTAGCATAAGAGAGATCATTCCAAGAGTCTACTTAAGGATTTTACTGGTTTCCTCTCAGTTTTTAATCAAGTTCCTAAAGTTATAGCATAAAACTGTGCATTATCTTGAGTCCTGGACGACGAGACTAAACAAACTCTAGAGCTTTTCCTAATGACCATTTATATTCACTCATAAAATAAGCAAGGAGAGCACAAGCACATCTATTGACTCCCTTAACGGAATGAATAATGATTCCTTCGCCTGAACTTTCAGCCTCTCTTAAAAATTCTACGATTGAAAGTAAGGTCTTGCCTTCTTAATCGAAGAGAATCTAAATTATTATCAAAGAAATTCCTAAAATAAATATGAAGTGTTTAGTTATTATGTTAGTTAATCATATTTATTACTATTATATTTATTGTTAAAATGAAGATGAAATGAGCTTATGAAAGAATATTTTTGGGAATAGTTGATCAGTTCTTACCTGCTTGTCGCTCTCGATCCAAGGAAGAGAAAGATATTTTATAAACTTAGAACTACGATTTTGTACTTACTTTCCAGCGCAGTTGAGAATTCTTCCAACTTTTATTAACGCAAGAAACTCCGTATCCTTGGATTCATAATCAAAAAAAGTAAGAAAGGCACTTTCATTCTTTGAAAACATCAGTTAAGAATCTCTGATAAACTTTTCTAGCTTGATTTCTTGCTAAATTACTTACCTTTATTGATAGATCATCACACAAAAAAAGCCCGTCTTTTATTTTGGCAGCTCCTATATACTAAGAAGCCCTAAAGTTACGTCTGTACATTTTCATGGTTGTGAATCAATTTGTTTGAGCTAAGTAAAATCAAAATATTCTTATGTTTTTAGTTTTGCGGGATTAGCTCACTGAATCACTGAGGTTTTGACTAATTTATCTGTCACTCTTCAGTGAAATAATTAAGTATTATTAAATTTCTCTTAATCAATGAATGCACTGTTTTTACTTGTTTACTTGAGTGTGTTATTAATTATTTATTGTTTGATTCAATTATAATCGAACGAAAGTTCTAAAATTCTTTAATCATTTTATTTCTTTTTTATTATGCTGTTTCATTCATTTTTAGATTAGAATATCTTTTCTGTTATAATAAAGACATTGAAAATAATTGATAAGCTTAATCAAGAGATCATTCTATTTTCAAATCAGTAGTTTAATTATTTTATTCGATTCTCATTCAGATAGAACCATTTTACAAACATGAATTCTTTTTTGTTAATGCAATTTAACTCAAATAATTTCAATTATTTTGCAATGCATATTAGTTTCGTCAAAGAAAACTGTAAAATCTTTCGTTTTCTCAGTGGGATAATTTCTTGGTGATTATCTTCAAAAAATTTAATAAGAAGAAGAAGAAGAAGAACCAGCTCAAGTTTCTAGTTTTTCATAACAAATTTGATTACTTTATTATCCTCCTTGATTTCATTGTAAAAGCAAAAATATTATTCGGTACTTTTAAGAAAAAATCAAATCAATCTCAGTATCCCCACAAGTTTCAGACAAATTATAAACCAGAGTATTGTTCTTATTATTTCATTTTTAATTCAATAAGGTTTATTCATTGATTTTTAATTCTATCTGAATAACAAAAGAGCTTAGAGAGATTATTCATTGTCTTTGATTAAGCTTTTCTTCAAGGAATTGAAACAATTGAAACTTCTTAAAATAAACCAAAAGAAAATATGTTTGATACTTTTCCTTCGGAGGGGTAGAAGTTGATGCCTTTGCCATCAATATCAACTTTGGATTGGAATGGACTAAAATCTCAAAAATTTACTGGAAATAGGCGCCATCTCAAACCACAAGATTAGTTGAATGGATATGAAGGATCATTAGAACCTATATTTAGTCGAAGACATTATGAATAAAAGTATTCTGCTGTTGGAGAGTATCGACCACAAATGAAAGTCTTTCCAAATCTTAGTAACAAAACTACAAACTTATCATCTGTTTCAGAATAAGGAAACAACAAACTTAGCTTTGTTCCTCCTTAACGCAAAGTTAAACCAGAAAAACTGAGTCTCTATGCTAAAAAATTAACAAAATTTGAAGAAGTTGCTAAGTAGTTAAAAAGAACTGGTATGGCAAATTTACGCAACATGACATTAGCTAATTAAGATAATCAGAGTATGGCATAGGTACTTCAAGCATCTTATTTAAATGTTGGCTATTTGTATTAAACATATTTTCTTTTTTTAGAAGAAAACATTAGGAGCAGACAAACTTTCATCAACAGGAATGATTTTGCCAAGCTCTTCGAATTCAGATAGAAAATCGAAGGAGATAGCAGATCCATCTCTTTCAAATGGAAGACCAAATAAAATGACTTGGAAGGAGAGGGAGAGAATAGAAGAATTCAAAGAAGATAAAAGATAAGTAGATGAACTTGATTTTTGGGAAGAAAAAACATTGCTGCAAGCCAATCCAAATTGGAAGAATCAAGAGAATTTTTTTGATAAACAAGATAAAAATTACAGAGACTCACAAAGAAATTCTTAAAAAACCAAATGATTACTGTGGATGTTCATGCATGTCCTTATTAATCTTTATTGGATAGCATTATTTCAATTTATATCAAATGCTAATTCTATTATTATTTGCTCATTCAACCACATAAATACGTAGATTATTAGTTTGATTGGCAACGTTCTCAATATCGCCGCTTGTAATTACTATGAAATCTCCAGTTTTTAGAAGACCTGATTATTTTTACATTTCAACTACCCGAGTGATCAAGGATTCAGTTCCAATAAGAGTTTCAAAGAGTACACTATTGACTGCTGAAACTTGAGAAAGACATCGGGCGACTTTTTTATGACATGTAACAGCCACGATAGGACATGGTGGACGCAACTTCGAAAGTTTCAGAGCAGTGTAACCTCTGGTTGTAAATACAACAATGATGGAAGCATGAATTTGGTAAGCAGCTTCCAAACTACAGTTGATAATGCATGAAGGAATAGCATTTTTGGAGGATCGTATTGATACTGAATCCGAATTGGATGGATTTTGTATTCTTTTCATAATTCTAATTGCTTCTGCTTCAACGCAGATACGACTTAAAGTCTTTATCGCTTCAATTGGATGATTACCAAAGCTGGTTTCAGAAGAAAGGATAATATCATCAACATAATCGCTGACTAGATTAGATATCTCTCCTACTTCGCACATTGTGGGTATAAGAGAGGAAACCATTGAGTCTAGAATGTTACAGGATATTAAAACAGGTTTCAGATGTTCATGACATTTATGAATCATTTCCTTCTGCTTTGAAAACAGTTTTTCCACGGGCATGTGTACTGTTAAGTATCCTCTTGCGATTTAAACTCCATCAGAAGCTTTGACAATTTCCTCGAAATTCTCTACAGCTAAAATAAGAAAGTTTACAATTTACAAATGGAGAAAGGAAGAATAATAAAGATACCTTCTGGAGTTTAAATTCTAGCCATGATTCGCATGCCAGAGTTTTCTCCAATAAGATTTCTGACTGCCTTTAGATCTCGAGCAGAGCGAATATTCGAAACACATATGGAATCAACATCGTTATTCAGACAACAGTTGATGTCAGTTATGTCTTTTGGTGTAATGCATTCTTCAAAACAAACACATTTCTAAAATAGTAACCTTATTAAACTCTAAATAATTAGAAATATTACCCTCACCCTCGGAGTCTTCAGGCATATCTTCGTCTTCAGAAATTTGTTCCCCAATGGAGCCATTATTTTGACCTTCGAAGTTGCCAACATTCTTGGGTTTATATTTTTTGAGCTGTTCTCTTTTGAGAAATATATCTTTCTCATAAATGAAGATAGGCTTAAAGGCTTTTAAGAGACAGTCGCTATCAACTTCACATACTATTACATCATATATTTTTTTCTTTCCTAGTTTTTTTTATCTCAGCCTATCAGCAAATTTATTTTAAGTTGCTGATGTAGCTCCAATTGGTGTTCCATTCATGTTATTAATTTTTTCATGATCTTGACTTCCTTCAACTGAGACAGGATTAGTATCATCAAGAGTATCATGGCTATTGATATTGACAAAGTCATCTTCTGAGAGATTGTTGTGAGGATTATTCTCTGGATCACTTGATCCATCTCGAGCAAAGTAAAGGTTCGGATAAAACTTTCTCTTTTTTTCTACTAACGTTTCAAGAAAATCTTCATGTTCGTACTTATGCTATTCTTTTAATATTTTGATGCTCTCATCAGATTTTTCAATAGCCTTAATTGTCATTGATATTTGACCATAATCAATTACTATTTGATTCCCTATTTTTATTTTTTTCACAATATCCTTATCGTCAACTGCACAATATAAATTGTTTCCTAAAACTTTGTTATTTAGGACAATCCTATACTCTTAGCCTTTTCTCAAGAAGATTTCAGGCTGGATGAGTGTTCCAATACGCACATGAGTACCTTTGAGAATACAAGATATTGGAAGCTGCACATTGAGTTCTTTTTCCAGCGCATCTCGATTGCGTCGAAGTGTTACAAGAAGATCAGGAGTGCAATATGCCATATTCACCATGAAAGAATTCATCCCAGCCAGCACCATATCACGAAGATGATCATAACTACTGTAAAGCGCTGAAATAGTTCCAACTATCTTTGTTCTTCTTGTTTTCACAATCTTTTTCCTTAAATCTTCAAAATGGGTTTTTTCTTCTTCCAGGAGTTCATCTCTTGAGCGAACATAATGCATTGAGGACTTGCGAGTTACTTTAGGTATTGGCTTTGAAGGAGAAGTAAATTACCCATTCTATGAGCTGGTTTGGTATTATGGGTTAGATAATAATGTTGCAGGCTAACTTTCTTAAGCCTCTTGTTTATCGAAAGCTGTATTTGTATTCATTTTTGTTTGATTGTTCAGTCAATTTTTATTATGATTTTCACCCCATTTGTTAATCCCCAATTTTTCATAAAGCTTAAAATGAAGAACTTTACCTTCACATTTCCCTGCGTTATTTCGATATTACGTAATTTGTTGTGTCCTTAGTTAATATATTGAACTATTTGAAGGTAAAATTAATAATAATTTTCTTCTTCTTGAATCGGATGACATATTAATTTTTATTGAAAAAACTCTACAATTCAGTGCTTGAAAGTAAGAATAATTCTATTAAACTGCATATTTTAAGACCGAACAATCTATTTTTAAAAATATTTAGAATAAATACAAATATAAAATAGATACAAATTATTGATTGTAACTGTGAGTCATAAAGAAGAAGCTGATAACTCTTATGAAGGCCCTCCATAAACGTCACGAAAAGGGCAGTCAAGAGGCTAGTTGTTTGCTATTTTGGAGTTATTATATTCTTCAAGACAGTCAGTGTGGGCTTTGTGATTCTGACATATAAACTTACTCTGAGGTCTAACAGAAAGAGATTCCATGCAAATAGGGCAGACATCGTCTTTATCTTCGTTGAGTATAATACTAGAATGAAACGTGAGTTGACAGCATCGAGTTACTTTTCTCCCAAATTTCTTGCAGTAAAAGCAAGTGTAAATATATATTTTCTTTGAGTACTTGCAAGTAATTTAAGGAATCCTATTATATAAAAAGAAGATACAATTGCAGACCATTTTGAAAAAGGAATTCAGCATTCTTTTGAGGATCTTTAGAAGTGCTACCAAAATCAAGAAGACGAGAATGATGAGAAGGACAAACAGAAGATTAAACCGTATTAGCATCTGAAATGTTACAAAAAGGATTAGCTGTTTAAATGAAATATGTTCAAAAAGTGCTTACGAATCCTGAATCACAAGAATCTAGAAGATAGAACGCACACGAGTTAGAACAATGAGAACAAATATCACAAGAAATCGACTCTTTCATTCCTAAAACTTGGCATTTGTCTATGATTTATCCGAATAACTTTGTATTTTTTTCAGTATTGCTGAGGACCAGTGTTGCTTTCTCATCTAGCTCATTAAAAAGCAAATGGGATATTTGAACATCACTAAGCTTGTTTGTCATGCACAGATACTATGTCTAAGGCTAAGATGAGTTATTATGAGATTAAGAATTTCGAGTTTTTAAAAATTTACTTGAATTAGCTTGTTACTAATAAGCAAGAAAACAAACTTGATTTGGTGTGCTTAGAGCATAGATATGTTCATTTTGCTAGCTCAGAAGGTAAGATGAATGGGAAGAACGAGAAATGAAAGAGGGCAAATTGTTTTCTTTGTAAACTAATTGCATGCCTTGTTAAGGTGATACCTTTAGTATTGTCTAAGAAAACCCGCATTTAAAAATAAAGAACGTTGATCCAAGAAAAGGAGTATGTTTATTTGAGATCATGTCAAAGTCAAAAGGCTCAGAGCATTACTCGATCAAGAGAGTAAAATTAGTCTTAATAGAAATGGGTAGCCATACTTAATTTCTAAAAGAAGTTATGTCTAAGACATGAAAATATTATTATTTTTCTAGCTCAAATAGCCTCATTTCTAGTCTCTCAGCATTCTTCTCAAATTATTCAAGTTGAAATGGTATCATTGAAAGTTATAATTTGTCATAAGGCAGTAGCTGAGAAGAGGGATTAGTCCTGATGAGATCAAGGCCATTTGAAATTAATACTTCCAAATCAATAATGAAAAAGCTCTAATTTGATTTTACGAAAAGAGCTTTTCCAAAAATGCGAGAGATAACAATAAAATCAGATTCGAATGGACTTTTCATGTCTTTTTCAATATTTGTTGTACAATTTCCTGTACATTGCTCAGCTAAGTTTGTGCTAAATAGAAAACTAAGAGAAGAGCCGTTCCTATTAATAGCATGAAAGAAGAGAGTCATATTTTTAGAGACTATGGAGTAATTACCATATAATATTCCATCTAAAGGAGTCGATTAATCTTCATTGCCTTCTAAAAAATCATAATCATCTTATTTTATCTGAATATGCTTGCGAAGATTGCTACTAACCGTCTCCACAAGGAGAGTGTGGTTTAAGAAAACGAGAGTTTTTTCTTAGTCGCTGGAAGCAAAGAATTGCCCACCAAAGTCTTTAGCTAATGCCGCTGCATTCATGAAAGCAAAAAAATAGAAGCATTTTAGAAAATGATAGAGTAATGGCTTCATAACATTCTGCATTGTTTTTTAGATAGACCTACTTGGCTTCTTTGTATTCAAAACTATGGAAATATTCTGATTGATTTACTAACTTCCCTTCTTCCCTAATCATTCTCAGGATAATTAGTTTGCAAACCAAAATCTAAGTTCTTTTCCTTACTATTTCCCTTTACACAATGACAATTTCTTTTAAGATATTGAAAGCTAATCCCAAAGTTTATGCTTTTTATCAGAATTTCAAGTCATTTTTAACAAAGAAAATGAATCAAAAAAAAAACAAAGACAAAAAGAACACAAAGAAAAGAACAAAATAGTATGCCTAGTTTATGATCGACTAATAATATTTTCTTTGAATAAATTAAATTCCCATATTGAGTTAGATGCTTAAGTAGTTAAGAAGTTTCTTTATTTTATTTGTCATTTTTTATCAATTACAGGAGATTGATCACCTTTTTCTTTAGGATGGTTCCCTTTCCACCTTGCCACCCATGATTTCTAAAAAGAAATAAATTAGATTTACTTCAACAAATCAGAAAATTATTACAATTTTAACAAAGGTAGAGATTTAGAACGCATTTTCAAGTTCTTGCTGGTTAACTTCTGTGACTATATCTGCATTCTTTTACCTTAAAACATATTAAAAATAAAGGAGATTATACTAAAAACTGAACTTGTTTTTTTAAAAATCCTACAATTCTTTAGATAGAGGTGTTGCATATCCTTCATTAATCCAAGCGTTGTCAGCGATATCCTCAATAGAGGCTCTGACATTTGGATCTTTGCTAATCATCATTGAAAATAGTTTCTTAAGTCCATCGCTGCACTCACGATGTGTTGGGAAAGTCAGGCTAATTGATCCAACAACGGATAATGTATCAATCAATAATCAGAAAGAATGTTTTTATATGTTTACTCTTGCTATTTGATAACATCGAATATTTCAACTAGATTTGCTCCTTTGAAAGGTAATTCAAGGAATGTAAAGCAAAAAAATGTAACTCCAAGAGACCAAATATCTGCTTTTTTCCCCTTGTAGCCTTCTTTGTTTGTCTCTTTGCTCAATGCTTCTGGTGGCATAAAGAAATAAGTTCCTTCACTTCCCTACACTTTATCATCTTCAGTTGTGACTGCAGAAACTCCAAAATCCGCTATCTTTGGATTTCCTTCCTTGTCGAGGAGAATATTTTGTGGCTTAATATCTCTGTGAATGATTCCATTTTGATGCACTAATTACGATACATTAATTCAAGCATAGATTGATTAATATTTTACAGAAATGTATGCCTTTGAGGCAGCCTCGAAAAAGACCGCGAAGATATTATTCAGAATAAGGTTCTTCTTGTTGTTGATTGCAAAAGAAAAACTTTTCATCGTCTTCGTCCCATTCAATCAGCTGACCGCCTTGCGCGTAATCAAGTACTAATCATTAAATGCAAAACAAACGTACATAAGTTAAATATCTTGAATGGGATTGAAATATTCTTACTCATATAAAGTTTATCATTATCTGGGTTTTCAATGACTTCATACAGCTTTATGACGTTTGGATGGATCAGTTTTTTCATTATTGCTATCTCTCTTTTTACACTATCAAGAGCATCCTTAAACTTCATGGCTGAAAAACAAAGAGATTATCAATCATTTTAACATCTAATATGCAATTACCTCCTCCACTATCTCTATAATACTCTCTTTTTCTCTTAAGAAAGCTCTTTTTTAAGATTTTAACAGCAAATTAGTCCTCACGTTCATCTTATCTCTTGACTGCTAGCTTCACCTTTCCATATGATCCTTTACCCAGAGTATTTAAGAATACATAATTATTCAGCATCTTTTTCCCCTAAATATAATAGAAATCATTTATTCCTTGCTCTTCTCAAAGGTATAATAAAACAGCGAACTGAAAAGTGTTTAAGTTTAAAGACTGAGTTTTATTTATTCAACATTATCATTTGGATTCTTTTGTTATTCCTTTTGAGTTATTGCAAGCACATATTTTTCATTTCTAATCTATTTATTATGGTTTTTACCTCTCCATCTTTGCTTTCCTTCATTGCGACTGTTTCTTTGACTCTTTATTTCTATTTCAGTTTGAAAATAAGAATTTATTCATTGGTAAAAAATGTATTTATTACCATTTTTGGAACATAATGTTTTTGAACTTAAGGAGCTTTCCCTTGTTACATCTAATCAGAATGAACAGATGCTGAGGGAAGAGCACTTAAATTTTTTTAAGGTAAAGTTTCTCCTTCCCCTCCTTGTGTGCGTGCTGTAGAGTTAAGAGGAATGACTTTGTTAGCAGGCGCCCTAGCATCTTTCATATTTGTGCAGCCCATTGGTAGTTTAGAAAGTTGCTTTCTAAAGGCTAATCTTCAAAGTTAATTTCACCACCTATTCTCACTCTAGTAAAAGTACTTTTTCACTTGAGGGATTATATTAATTTCAAGTTGTTTTAAGATTGGTTTCTAGAAACCTTGTTTTCGTACAGGCCACTCCAAACTGTTTTTGGGTTTTAATTTCTTTTCTTATTACGTCTTAAAAGTTACCCACAATACCATTATCATTTGTACTATCTGAATGAGTTATTTAATATTGTTTTTGATTGTTCACTTGTCAAAATAAGCAGGTTGGATTGTTTAATTAGTAAAAAAATGAGAGTAATAACTGTAAAACAAAAATAATTTCAACCGTTATTTATTATAGCAGCTCATTTTATTCTTCAGAATGTGTTGGCAATTAAAACATTTAGTTTTCTTATTGAATTGGAAAGACAGACAACTCTCATTACTTAAAAAGAAAAGAATTCAATCTAATTAGAGGTTATTAGTCTTAATTTCACTGCAATTTGTATTAAAAATAATTGTTTTAAGGGGAAAAAAAGAGTTGAATGTCTTCTTCTTCTCATTTTTCAATTCTGATTGGAAAATCTTAGAAACATATTCCTTTATTTTGCATTTTCCCAAATTAATTTTGTATTAACTAGAACTTTAGTAAGGTCAATTGATTAAGATAATGTGAGTCAGTACAACTTTGACAATTAAAATATCGTTTAGGAGCAAACAAAATACACACAAGAATTACCTCTAATGGATGATCAACGATGATCAGGATACATTTAAAGTTCAAACAATAAAGATTGGAAGAAATGAAATGGAAAGGATTACCAATTTCAAAAAAATAATCGTTCTCCCTGAGCGTCATCTGTATAGTAGACTTTGGGGGACAAAGGCTGAACATACTATGAAAGATAAAGTTAGTAGAAGCAATGAGTCTAAATAAATTCAGGCAATTCAAAAAGAGGAACAAAAACAATATCTTGGGAACTCCAGATGTAATCCATTTTAGTTTTCTCAGTCCTTCAATTCTCAAGAAAACAGTAATACAAATACTTGTTATTGATAATTCTACTAAGCCTAACACTTGTTTTAATCAAACAGTTGATATATTTCAAGAAACAGCAAGGTTTGGTGACAGTTTTACAGTTATAAAACAAAAATAAATGCCATAAACAAACAACAAAGACTATTAACTTCCAACTGATAAACTATTTATTAACCGTCTTCCTCCATTGTAGGATTTGTCAAGATAGCCAATTAAAACTACCAAGTAATTAAATTAGTAATAGTAGTAG
>Ga0302285_10001741_pt1 | contig 12139 bp, 4 predicted proteins | sample III_Fen_E2_2_FD_200455 | JGI IMG/M metagenome (GOLD analysis project Ga0302285, IMG submission 200455) | Peat permafrost microbial communities from Stordalen Mire near Abisko, Sweden - III_Fen_E2_2 | ecosystem: Environmental > Terrestrial > Soil > Wetlands > Permafrost | place: Sweden: Abisko...
TATGTCAGATATTCTCTCACTTCTTCTCGGCAAATTGTTCGATAAAAGTTTATTTTTACTGTATCTTTTTTTCCTCAGAGCTTAGAGTTCTTTGATGACTACAGAGTAGTTATATTAAGGGAAGAAAATACTGTATTCCTTCATGGCATCGAAAGAAAGCAGCAAAGATTCATTATCCTTTTAAATTTTATGTTGCTACAAAATCAAAGAAAACATCTTCTTTTCGTCTTTTCGCTTGTAAGCTGAGTTATATTAATTTTCAGAGATTAGCTGATGACTGTTGGGTTTATTATTGTTTTCATTGTTATTTGAGCTCTTTTCTTTGATGAGTTAATTGCTATTAATGCATTTGCTATTCGTGTCAATGTTGTTGTTGCTTTAAATAACTTGCTAAGATAGTTAAGAAGTTGATTTATCTTGAGAAGATTGTTATTTCAAGATGGACGATTCCATTTGAGGATTTTCTTCGAAGACAACATCTAAATTGTATATTGAAGTTTTGTTTTGTTTTTTCTATGAGAGTCTTCTTGCTAATTAAGGCTCGTCTTTGAGACAGCCTGCAGAACGAAGCTTTTTATCACTTAAGCGATTACTAATTCATATATTGAAAAAAAATTAAAAGAGAAAAGAAAGCAGTTTTTACATGAAATTCGGTGAAACAAGCTCTCCATCGCTTTTAGGAGATTATTAAGCTGTACCTCTTTGAAAAATAAAACAATAAATCCGTCAATTAATGTTGGATAGTTTAGCAAAAAAAATCAATTGCCTACGAGAGATAATTGTTGAAGAGTTATCCAGTTTATTTTCTGTTTAGAGTGGACATTTCACTAAGCAAAAGGCAACTTTGTGGGAATGTAGAGGATGCTTATTCTTATTAAAATGTATTTGTCTGCGAAGATGACTCACTGAATGACGAATCTTGATTTGAAATCCCTTGATTTTCATTTTCTTCTTTCATCATATTTAGAATGTGAATCGCATCGCTTTAGCATTTTCCTTACAGAAACAGTGAATTTCTCCTACGGCGATTGATGTTCCGGATTTTAAAGACTCTATGGAGTTGAAGGGAAGATTTTTAACTTTTTAGTTCCTTGAGTTGGTTTGGAATGTATTGAAATTTTTTGCAGCAAGCAAAAGAATGGTCGAAATTATTACAAAATGCACACTTTAAATCATAGCCAGAGGTTAAATCTTACAGGGATAACTTCTCTTTCATGTAAGAGTAAACCTCCTAAAGGGAAAAAAAATCCAAGGAAAGAATTAAGAAATAAATAGTCTGTAGAGATATGTAAATTAATAAACGCTGGATGCTTACGAAATCTTTAGGAAAAGTTGTTAGCAATGAATAGAAGTCCTCAAAAGTTATAAAAGCTACATTTGTACGGATATTTGATTTGGCTGATGTTTATCGAGGCTACTGAGAAAGAAATTCATGCATTCCGATGGCTTGCAGTTTCTAAAAATAGATTGTAAATCATCTAAAAATATCATTATTAAAACTAAATTTACTTTAAGAGTTTGAAGAGTTTTCTTGTTGAACATCCCACCAGGAGAAATATCCACTTTTTATGTTAAAAACAACTTAGTAATAAATAAAATTTGAATAGCTGATCAATAAAATAATCTGACATTTCACATACCTTCACCATCTAAAATGAAGTAGATCTCCGAAGACTAATCCCCTGCTTTATACCTTCACACAAACAAACGAAAATCCCTAAAAAAATGATTACCCTTATCTTCTTTCAATTTTTACAGATACTCTTCAGGTAATAGACTTTTTTCCTTGACTTGGAAGCAGAGTTGAGAAACAAATGCGTGTGAAAAATGAATTCTAAAAAGAGTTTACTAATAAAGCACTGACCTATACATGTCTTTACATACTTCTAGTTTGAGGGTATCATTTAGTTCAGACACCAGCATCTTCGAGTTACTTTTGTTGACAATTTCTTACTTATATTTGAACTCAAAATGCTTCCTTATTTTCAGCTGCAACTGTAAATTAAACTTTTTTTGTTTAATGAATGTCTCCACGATATCCATTTTTTAATTGTATTCTTCTTTTTCTTTGCCAATTGATATGACGATACTGCCAATCTGATTCAGACAATATCCGAACATACCACAAGATAATAAAACTATTATGATTGTGAAGGATCTCTCATAGGTAGTTTTAGGTACAATATCTCCATATCCAAGCGTAACCATTGTTACAACTGCCCAATAAATCGATGTAATGTATTAGCTCAACCAAGGGTTATTGTAGGTATCTGCTATCCAGGTATGAGTCTAACCTGAGTTTTTCTCTGAAATACCAATATATCTAAAACAACAACCGATCACGTGGGCAGCAGATAATATGAGAGTTGCTAGTTTTAATAATTCAGAATGATGTTTCAATTTAGTTCGAATTCCTAGTTTGTTTTCGATTTCCCTGTAGATTTTTCCGACATCATTCCATCGAAGTAAAAATATAAGCTTAAAGTACGGCCAATAGAATGACAAAGCTATGGAGCAGATCCCAACTATCACCTTACTTGAAAAATACAAATGTATTTATTTCACAATTATTGTGAAAAAGCTAAATTAGGAATGCGTCTATTTTTTACAAGAATTAGTTCTTGAAAAAGCGCCTTGCAATCATCTGCCTGTCAGTAATGATCTCACCTTTGGAGAAGATAGCCTTTAGAAGAATAACAAGGAATATTTACTAAGAAGTTTTCATTTTAATTTATCTGTATTTATTCTTACAGTGTTTAGTGAAATGAATATTTCAAATACGAACACTAAAATGGCTGTTCCGTTAAGAGCCAAAACTGTATCTTCTTCGAATGCTATTTAAATTAGAGATTCAAAGCATGTGTACATCACCATCAGAAGAGTAATCACATTCCATATCAATACGATCTTCGATTCCTTAATTATTCAATTTTTTATAACAAAATCAAGATTACTTCTTGAAATTTGTTAGGTTTAATTCGATGATTATCTCCTAATGATAACAATGCGTTACTGGCATGAGAATCAGATTCTGACAAGCTTTAATATCAAAAATACATCAATCAAAATTTCAATTGAAGCAAAAAAATCTTTTAATAATTTATTTTTTGTTCTCTAACTTGAAAAACTCTCTAAAAAAAATCTAAACTAATTTCTTGAGCCTTACACCAGGAAGAAGAGGTTTGCTTTTGAGAAGAAGCAGTCTCAAAAGCATAAGTAAATATACTTCTTCGAAGAGCATTTGGAACAGAATTTTCAAGATTACCGCTACTCCTATGATAATTCTTCTCTGAATCTTAAATCCCCGAAGAAAAATCGCCAATAATCTTGCATTGTTCCAGAGTCATTTTCTCGAATAACCTACTTTCTAAGTGTGAGAGCATATTTTTGGCGAATTTTTTCACAATAAAGCCAATTTTAAGTTTCTTAAAAATGTTATTATTGGAGATATTTTTTTCTATTTATTGAGGAGAATCCTAATGTTTCAAGAGGCTATTTCTATGCTTGTAATTATTATTGGAGCTTCCACTATGGCGAGATATTCCGCTAGGAAGTTGATCCACATTAGACAGCAGTATATTATCAGCATGGGTCATACTTACGAATTCAACTGGCAGCTTTGGAGAAGAATAGAAGCTAGTTCTATGTTTAGTTTCACCAAGAAGAACATTTCCATGGGAATCGAGTTTTTAAAGATTTGAGATGTCTATTCTTTCTGATTCTTTATCTCTAGAGTGATGGAGACCAGAGAATTACTTATTTGAGCACTCAATCTAACTGTCGAGTTGATTCTCAGCTACTTCTATCTCAACCTATTACTCAGCTATTAAGTCTAAGGAATATTTATGTTCTCCTGTGTCTGGTTAAACTAAAAGCTGTTTTCGACCATCATGAAAGGCACTACAAGATCTGTCAGATTACCCAATACGAAATGATGAGGATGTATTATCACACTGAGAAATATTATCCATAGGAACAGGCTCATCAATCTAAAGAGAACTAGATTAAATATAGTTGAATAAGCTCTGTCGTTTTTTAGCTCCATCGCCACTTAAATAATCATTCTCGAGAATGTTATTTTCCATCTCCATGCCCTTTCTTGATTCTAAACTCATTTTAAAACCCTTCAGAATTACTTGTTGATATGTATTTCAGGCAATACAAATCTTTTTTTTCTGTTTTAATCTTGATTAAAGCCTTCATCTCCCAATCCTAGCCAATCTGAGAATTTTCAACTTTTCTTCTTACTCGATCCCTTAAAATTACCTGGTAATTTGTCTTTTACCTCTATTTTTCTTCAACTTGATTTTTTAATAAATTAAAGAGATTAATTTCAAATTTAAAGACTAAAAAAAACCCTAATTTACACTATTGCAAAATAACTTTTTCTTTTTTTTTGACATTTCTTTTACATCTAAATTTCTTAATTCGATGTAATAAAGTAACAATTTTATAGCTTGACGACTAGTTTCTGTATTTTACTTAAATTTTCCTATCAAATTCTATGTTGAACTAAGAAATTAATTTATTTGAAAGACTGTACCCAACAACTCATCAATCTTTCCCTTCTTTTTCGCTGAGAAAGATGCCTTTGATTTAAAAATAGAATCAAAGAATTAATTAATCTTGTATTGAAGTGGTTAAACGCCAAATAAGTTAATTTTTCAAGAATTTATTATATCATTCTCTTAATCTGGATTTAAAATTACAAACAAGCATGAATCATTATTAAAGGAAATATAAATAATCAAAGGAGTTAAATGATCTTCAAGTTGTTTCCAAAAAATCTTTTGCTTTTTTCAAAAAAAATCAGCTTTGTTTGTTGAAAGTTCTATTATCTCCTATTCAACAATATTGCTATTTATTGGTTTCTTTTAATCTTACCTCAAATTAACCCCCATTAAAATCTATATATTGAAGGAGTTATTGGATAAAACTAACTTTTGTATTTATTTGAAAATATATTTTAGCAAGAGAAATCTTTTCATTTTTGTTTATTTGGAATAATAGTTTTTTAGTTGCATTTTATGAAGAAAATTAATAGTAAAAACGTCTAATAATACTAATCTGCTTGATAAAAAGAATCCTCCAAGAAGAAACCAATACTTAATGTAATCTATAAGAGACATTTTAAAAATGATCTTTTGTGTGTATGCTGTTTTATTAATTATATTGAATGCTAGCTGAAGAGTTAGATTTAAATTAAATTAACTTCTTCAGATGCTAGATAGAACAAAAAACTTATTTTTGTCGGCAATATTACAATTAATTGCAAGGATTGAGAGAGGGGGCTTTAATAAGTTACTTTTTGATATTATTATGAATTTACAGTGCAGTTTGTTGACTGTAAAAATAACGGGGTAAATTGCTTCAGTTTAACCTAAAGCATATTTTATTTATTAATTACTTCAATAATAAATGGGCTGATACTAAATTTGGTGGATTTTTATAGGCTCATTAAAAAGTTGTCAAAGCTGAAAGAGTGAGTTTTAAAAAGTTATTTATAAATCAAGAGATTTCATGAAAGAAGTGGTAGATTTATGGAAATGTACTTTGAAATGTAAAAAAATTGTCAATAAGGGTAAAAAATATTATTTATCTAATCGTTTTTAGATTGCATTCAAGGAGAACTAAAACAAAGGAGCGTGAGGAGATATTTGGATCATTTTTGATTTGCTAAAATCTAAGATTCAATGAGGAAAAATACTAATTAAAAAGTACCTATTTAGGACAATTCATTATCTGAGAGAGGATTAATCAATTACCTTTAACAGATAGCCCATGCAATTAAGACATAAGGCTTCAAGACCAAAAATAAATTCAAAGCTAAATCAGGATAATTATTGAAGCAGCAAATGGACGAAGATATTCAAAGTTTTTCTTAAGAACTAAACAAGACAATGCAAGGCATTGATGAAAAGCTCAAAAATGAGCTTTCAACTCTCGAGAAGAGATGTATGGAAAGGAATGACATCGATAAGTTTGTGACTTGCATGGAGAGCACTGTAGAGAAAATCGAAAGGGAACAGAAAAATCTTGAGTTCCGTATGGCATTCTTATAATACAATACTCAAGAGTGTTTCAAGAGATCTAAAGAAGGAAAAATCGATTTCGGTAAATGCAAGGAACAGACAAAATCCGCTGTGAATAATTACATCGAAATGTTCCTCTTCAATGTTCGCAAATGAGAAACTATATTATTTTTAGTGTTAATATTGTGATTCTTGCTCTTGTATCATTAACCAGCCAAGATTGAGATAGCAGTGATAATAACAATGAAATAACCAGTTGAACATTCCTTGCTGAAAAGGACAATAGACTCTTTCTTTTCTTGGCTAGATCTACTCAACATAAAAACTTATCTGTTTGGCATATGTTAACAAGAAATAAGGAAATACACTTTAAAATAATCATTTTTTTCTACTTTTAGATAATAAAGATACGATGAGAAGAATTAAAATGAAAAAAAATCAAATTTTACAAGATGGGAATATTGTTAGTTCTTATTTCTGGAAAAATATCTGCCATTTTTAAATAAGAATAAGGAGAAAAGGTGGGAAAAATAAATGATTGCATCACGGGAGATGTTTAAAATGAAAAAGCAATCAACTACTTCATAATTTTCCAGCTTAAAAATGAGCAAACAATTTAAGGAATTTCTGAAAATTATTTCCTATTCTTATTTTGATTCCAGAATCTTCTAATTTGAACTTTCATTTATTTCTCAAACCAAACTCACTTATCTCCTCCCTCCCTCTTCGAATAAGTCTAAAAAAAGCAACAAAACCAAGAGTTTTTCAAAAAAGACTTAATTTATCTTTTCGAGGGAGAACTCTCTTCATAATTCATAAGGATGATTTTTCTCTCTCTCCCTAATGAGTGTTTGATCGGGAAGTCACCAGGAACAAAAAAGTCTTATTGAAATTTGCTTAAGACTGCGATATTAAAATGGGGTGGGACTTTGGGGAATCGAAATTAAATTGATCCACCTAAAATTATTAGAAGGAATTCGAGATAATAAATTGAATCAGAAAAAACAACAACCCTACTAACTATGTTCGTGGATTAGGTGAAGGTAGTAATACGGAAAAACTTTCTGCTGAGTTTCCGCTCATATGAGATATTCGCAGATTTCTTCTTTCCTTTCGTTGTCGGAATGGTGATGTGTTATGTCACTAATGAACTCAACTACATACTTCTTGGAATCCCCTTTACATCGTTTACAAGATCGATCGTCTATCAGTTTCTTAGTGATAAATGTGAACGATTCAAGGAGATACAGAAGGTAAAAAAGAAAGCATCGAAAATATTCAAAAGTTAACTCTTTTTGTTTCGTTTTTCTACAGATCATGGGACTCTCTACGAGTTCATATAATGTTGGATGGCTGTTGACGTACTACGCCAGAGGAATACTTGTAAAACTTATAAAACGATTATCTTATGTTTTTTAAAATTATTCTTCAAGTATGTTGAGATTTTTTTGGTATTGATTTGTTTTAGTCCTGCTTGTTCTTCTTGGTGCCTGCAGCTTTGGGTGGTGTATTGAACGTAGATGGCTTTGACTGGGTAACAGCGTCGATCTGTTACTTTGCGAATATGTTCTTAAGCATCCATTTTGCTTTCTTTGTATCAACTATTTTCTCAAGACCTAGATTAGGAGCAGAATTATACATGCTACTATCGCTGGCAATGTCTTTGTTCTTTTTCGTTGCTTACGATGTCGACATAGCCACTGATAGATCACTAATGCTGTTACTTGGGTTTATCTTCCCTTAGAGTACATTGATGTGGGCTTTTATTTCAAATGGCTGGTAGGCTAGTACTCAAGTGTTGTATTTCTCATTTGACGATGCGTTCTTAATCATTTCTGTGATGTCAACATTCTACTTAGTTGCGTTCCTGTACTTGGATTAAGTCATTTAATCAGAATTTGGATCATCCAAACCACTTTTCTTCTTCATCAGTGACATGTTTACTTCCAGAAAAGAAATCAAAAGAAGAAGAACAACTTTGACAAATAGTCTTAAAAACTAAGATTTCTCTGTTGCCATGTTCAAAGAAGATGCTGATGTCTAGAATCTTAAGACATCCGTTTAAATCAGAAATCTTAAGAAGAGTTTTGGGTCATTCCAAGCAGTTGAAGATCTTACTCTCACACTCTTTTAAAAACAAATCTTTTGGTAAATTATCATAAATCAATCTATTTGATTTTTCCATGTTTACTCAGCTTATTTTCTCTATTTGAATAGTCTCCTTGGGCATAACGGAGCTGGTAAGACCACAACAATATCACTGCTGACAGGACTGCTCAAGAAATCTGCAGGCAAAGTCAGTATTTACGATAAAGATTAAGACGAAGATTTTGAAGAAATGCGCTCGTATATCGGACTTTGCACATAAAAAGATGCTCTCTACGAAAAACTAACAATCGAAGAACATCTTGCTTTGATTGGTGAACTCAAAGGCAAGTATGATGAAGAACTTCAATAAGACATTGAGTACGTCATCATGAAATGTGCATTGGATCTTCAGCGAGGCAAACAAGCAGGTGTACTCAGTGGAGGAAATAAAAGAAAACTCTCGATGGCAATGGCACTGGTAATTACATCAAATATCTAACAATTTTAGAATTATTTCGTATTGACAAGTGACTAATATGTTCTGCTTTTTCTGTTGATTAGATTGGTGGCAGTAAGGTGATATTTTTAGATGAACCATCTAGTGGTCTGGATAGTATGAGTAGAATCTAGATTCGTGAAATCATCAGTGCTATGCGTGATTCTGAACGTACAATTGTATTAACAACCCATCATCTTGAAGAAGTTGAGGAACTAGCTGATAGAACAGCTATTATGGCTAAGGGTAAATTACTAGCTGTCGGAAGCAACGATTTCATCAAGTAGAACTTTGGAATCGGATTCCATCTGACACTTTCAAAGAAAAATCTACTTGAAGAAGATCAACCTCACAATCAATAAGAAATCCAGTTTCAAAAAGACCAACTGTCAGGGTATGATAAGTACGAACTTATGAAATATTTAACCCCCGAATCATGTGAGAAAATCAAAACTCTAGTTATGAACCACATCCCAACTGCGATTTACAATCCACAAAGTGCCAAAGGAGCAGTAGTGATGACCCTACCGTTTAACTCAAGGGACAAGTTTGTGGAGTTATTTAGAGTCATTGAAAGCGATTTCCCTGATGTTTAAGTAAAAATTTTACTTATTTCTGAAAACAAAAGCTATTCAAAAAAACTAAAATAACAATTTGCTTTTCATTCAACATTTAGATTACCTTCGAAATGAATACTCTCGAAGATGCGTTTATCAATATTGGCATGGAAGAATCGAAGTACTTATCAGAAAAATCATCGAATAATGTAAATTTCACATAACTTAACATAAGAAAATATTCCTCAAAATTAACATATTTTTATCATTAGGAACAAGAAAAATTCACTGACTTTAACGAAATCAAGCCCCCAGATTGTCTCGACCGTCCTCCAGAGTTCCTGTTCTTTAACTAAATGTGGGCATTGTTTTTACGAAGGATGTATGTATCCTTCAGATCAGTGGCAATGATTTTCACATTTATCTTCCCTCTGTTATGTTAAATCGGAGGTGTTGTATTAACGAAATAAGCCTTCAAAGATTGGATTCCAAGTGATGGAGATGAAAATGACAAAGCAACGAAGAATTTCGCTGAGTTATCCCTAAATTCTGCCTTTCAATTACTCTCATATTGCTTAACCATGGCAGGAATCGCAGCTTCTCCAGTTATCGACAATGAAACACAGCTAAGATATGCGTTGACTGTCATGGGCTGCAGGAACACAACCTATTGGCTAGGAGCATTTATCTTTGATGTTATCTTGATGATGGTCATGCTTGGTGTTTTCGTATTGATCTTACCATTCATGGATTTGCCTGGATTGTCGAACAACATTGGAACAATTTCGTAAATTATTCTAGTTGCGATAGTCTGCTTTATCGGATTCTCGTATCTGTTCTCATTCATCTACAAAAGATCAAGATGGGTCTACTTAGTAAGAAAAACAATAAAAAATAATGAATTGCAGATGTAAATCAAAGTATGTACTAAAGATTAAAAATTTTTTTTCTTCAAAACAGACCTACCCTTGGTTCATATTCTTTGTGTTTTATGCTGGGTTTTCTGCGCTTTTCATGTACACAAAGACATCTACACCTTTCACAAGAGTAAGAAGATGATTAAATTGGAAGTGTTATTGTAATCTGTTATTATTTAGATTGAAAATTGATTTTTTTTAATGTTGTTATAAAAAGTGGTTGTATTGCTTGATCTCTCCTTTCTTATGTGCTTCTAATGGAATTATTGTGTTAGCATTGGAAACATACTTATCGTCCTTCCAGTAATCTCCTGAATGGGGATATCTGTTCCCTGATGAATTCGGACATCATTCAACTTACTTAAATATCTTGATTGGATAATCCATTTTCTACATTTCTCTCGCTATTTTTGTGGACTATCTCAAGCAATAGTTGCCGAATAAATCTATTAGAAATGAAGATTACTCAGAGTTAGAAAAAGATCAAGTAATTCAAAATAAGGAAATTGTTGAAGAAGATCAACGAGTAGCCAATCCATTCTGCACAGATAAAATCAAAGTCTCTAAGCTCTACAAGGTAAACCCTCAACAAAAATAGAAACACAAAAACTAAAAATATTTCTCTTCCATTTTTATAACCCTTTTTGCTTTTCCCTTCTCATTTTAGACCTACTACCCTTCCGGTAAACCATTCACAGCTATCCAAAACAATAGTTTCGGTGTGAACAATGGTGAAGTCATGGGTCTACTCGGTCCAAACGGAGCAGGCAAATCAACAACTTTCAACATCATAACATCTCTCATCCAAAAAAGCTCTGGTTCAGTCACCCTCAAAAACCAATAAGTCAAAAGTGGAGCAATGACAGTCTATTAAGATGTTGGTATCTGTCCTTAATTCGACTCTCTTTATGAGAATCTCACTGTGCAAGATCATTTGTAACTCTTCGGAAGAATGAAAGGACTCTACGGCAAAGACCTAGACGAATCCGTTGAATATTTCATCAAAACCATGCAGCTATCAGACTACAAAAAGCGAGCAGCAGGGAAGCTCAGTGGTGGAAACAAAAGAAAGTTATGCGTGACCATTGCGCTCATCGGCGGACCTGATATGCAGTTCTTCGATGAGCCTTCCTCTGGTGTTGATCCTATTGCGAGAAGATTCCTCTGGAATACACTGAAGTAGAGTCTACAGAAGAGGAACAGCGCAATAGTGCTAACAACTCATTCGATGCATGAAGCGGAGACACTCTGCACGAAGATTGGGATTCTCGTGAATGGTAAATTCCAATGTATGGGCAGTCCAGATTTCTTGAAGAAGAAATATGGTGACGGCTACAGGATTACACTAAAGATAAAGGGTGCTTCGAATGCGGAGTATGTGCATAAGCACATTACGGAGAACCTACAAGTAGCAACGAGGATTGTGAATTTCGATGGAAGATAAGTGATTTATTCGATTAAATACAAGGATTTCTCGTTCTACTAAGTGTATGATTTTTTCGATCGATTGTCGTAAGTCCCATCGGTTGTGGAGATTAATCAATCGTAGAAGGATAATAGCAACAACAGCATTGTATTAGAGATGAACAAGAACAACAATGGGATTAACAACCCATCAAGGGACAGTAGCAGAAACGAGTAATAAACGAATGATATCGACTCTCGTGGACAAGCAGCTAACAGCATTAATAATGAAATGGCTTAGAAGCTACTCGCAGAAGACGAAGAGATTGGAGAGAATTCAGTCCGCCCGCATAGGACTACTATTCATAAGTTGCCTAAGTTTGTCTTAGAAACCTTTTAGATTACGGAGAGCACACTGGAATAGATATTTGTACAGTTCTCTTAGCATCAGACAGTGAAAGATGAAGAAACAGAAAAGAAAGTGAAAAGAAGAAATTTCTTGTGCTTTTGAGAGGATGAAGAAACAACAAGTGAATGGAAAAGAGAATATATTAATGATTTTTTTTGAGATAAATTTATATGGTATTCTTAGTTGTTGCAACAAACAGGAGCTATCTAAGAAAAGAATAAGCTTAACTTTCTCTT
>Ga0302285_10001744_pt1 | contig 12126 bp, 7 predicted proteins | sample III_Fen_E2_2_FD_200455 | JGI IMG/M metagenome (GOLD analysis project Ga0302285, IMG submission 200455) | Peat permafrost microbial communities from Stordalen Mire near Abisko, Sweden - III_Fen_E2_2 | ecosystem: Environmental > Terrestrial > Soil > Wetlands > Permafrost | place: Sweden: Abisko...
ATTCTGCTTTTTTTTTTAATTTACCTAAAATTTAACTTATCTTTATTGTATTATTTTCTAGAAATTAATCAAGATAGAGTATCTCGCCATAAATCTTAAACAAGAGGGTCTTCTAATTCAAATGAAGGTATTCGAACTAAGAACAATAGTGCATTGGCTTCGCCAAATCTCGAAACAGATAGTATTTATAAAAATTTCATTAGAAAAATTAAAAACTAAAACATTTTTTCTCATTAAAAGTAAAGTAATTTTCATTGAATCAAATCGAAGAAGAACGAGATCTCGAAGTGAGTGTAATCAATAATCTTACAAACGGTCTAAAACAAGAAGAAACTAGGAGAAATGATCAAAAAATAGAGGAATGCAAAGACAGCAAGGAGATTACAGAGAGACCTTTGAATCCTAATCTAGAATAAGCTCAGCAATTATTGATTGAAGCTGATATTGAAATGAAATTAAAAAATATAGGTGATAGTGCCATTCTTGACACCAAAGAAGAGGATAAGATTCCATTTGCAGAACCTAAAAAGATTGAATCCCTCGAAGTCAGCAAACTTGCTCTTGAAACTTATTTAGTAATGATTATGAAAAATTAGAGAATTTAAAAAAAAAATGAATAAATAAACAATTATGTTTCTCTCTTTTTAGAGAAGCTATCACTTTTTAGCTTAGCAGCTTGATTTGCTAACCTTCTTTTCATTTATTGTTTTGTTGCATTCACTTACAGGGAAGGAGAAGAATGGAGAAAAACTTAACCAAGCTCATCACAGAATCAACAATTCAGAATCAAGGACAATTAGAAAAAAACTAAGATAACCTCAAAATCGATAGCAAAACAATGATTGAACGATCAGTTACACGATTTGCACCGAGAAACTCTTTCAGAAACCCAGCTTATAAACACGGTTTTGTTTCTTAAAAATCGAAAGAATCGAAAGTTGAAATTCAAAGTGATAATCTTATGCCATCTATGCACATCAACCTTGATGCATCGGCTTAAATGTTCTTTTAAAATATTAATGCGACGCCCAATCCATAAGAGGATATACAAGATTAGTTTGTTGAATAAGAAAAGCTGTTTGATCTATATGATTTTGAAGAAGAAATCAAACATGAAGAACATCTCATCGAGTTTCAAAAAAAGGTAGCTAACATTTTAAATACCTTTGCCATCAAGCCAGTCAGTCATAACTGCTGCTTTTTGGTTATTTTCTGTAAAAAAATCATCTTTCCGATTCTCAACCCCTTTAATTTTAATAAATAGTTAATATTTATACCTGTGCTTGATCTGAACAATCCACATGTAACTCATTTCATGGCTGAAATGTTTGAAGACTACAAGGAGAATCGCAGAACTAAAATATCTGCTTTGTTCTTGTAAAATTCAATTCACTCTTGTTGTTAAACAACTCATTATTTTTTAATTTAAATAACAGATCCTTTTCCGTGAAGACTTTCCTGACATCATTTAATCTCAGTTACTTCTCCAAACCCGTCGCTGTCATGCTAATCCGGACCTTCTTTATTGCAGCCATGCTAGTTTTCTTTATCCTCAGGCAGAGAGTCTTTGAAAAGCACATCCAAATGTTTAAAATCTTAATTTACTTCCTTTTTATTCTGGGCACTGCGAGTGTCGTCACTGAATCAATCCTATTCAAGAAAGAAGGGTTAGATTCCGATATTGCAAATCAAATCTGGTAAGTTGAGGCTGCAGAAAACTTTTTTGTTTACAGTGCACTCACGTCTATGAGTGTGCTGAGAGTTGAAATCAATATTATGCTGTATCTTATCCTACTCATTTCTTGGGCAGTTACAGCTAATTCCTCCGAAGTCATCATCTACATCATATATTTCTTCCTTTATTGCGGGATCGCGCATAATATCTTTAATTATTACTTCTTGAAATTGCTCGTAGACAACTACAACAGCTACTAACTTCTCAAAAGAAAGAATAATCAGCAGGCTTCCCTTTTGAATAATCTGCTACCTCTTCATGTAACGAACAAGCTAGATAATCTATAAATAATTTTTTTTGCTGATTTTGCTATTGTTTTTGGGTAATTAGATTCTAGATAAATTCCTGAATAATCGTCAAGCTGAGAGACTGTCTTTGACTGATTAGATTGACAATGTGACCATTCTATTCGCAGATATTTCTTAATTCACAAAATATTCCAGTTAAGTCTAACCAGAGTAGGTAGTTAAAATGCTGAGAAGTTTATTTTATGAGTTCGATAAAAGTGTCTAGAGTCTTAATTTATTTAAATTATACACTATCGGTGATTGCTATGTAGTCTTGAGTTTCACTGACATAAACAAACGAAATCCAACGGAAGAAGCTAAAAACACAATCCTCATGGGTTTGGAAATGATTCGGATTATTCGGAATGTGCGAGCAATTATCAATTTCGAAGAGCTCGATATGCGAATTGGTGTTCACACAGTAAAAGAACAATGATAAAGAAACATTTTGGATTTTTGTTTAATTTTCTAATTATTTTATGTATTTTAGGGTAGGATAATTGGAGGAGTGATAGGCACAGATATTGTGAGATATGATGTGTATGGAAGAGATGTTACAATAGCGAATAAAATGGAGAGCAGTGGAGAAAGAGGCAGGATATTGATCAGTTAGACTACTTATGATCTTCTTGTGAATAGCGAGTTTAGTGATTTGTTCACGTTCCAGAAAAGAACAGAAGATGTAAATGTAAAATCAGTAGGAACTGTGATATCAGCATATTTCGCTGAAATTAATTAGAATTAGTCTATTGTCTCTTCCGTTCTTGATAATTGAACATTAATAATTCATATTTAAGCACTTTCCTCTGAAAATAACTCCATATTTCCTTCATTTTGTAGAAATAACCATAGTAATTAATTAACTTCTATTTCTCTTGGTAATATAACTTGACATTAGACTTTCAAAAACATGTATTTTCATCAAATTTATTAAAACTTCTAGAATCATTTTGCCAATTTGGAGCTTCAATCTCATAAGAAATAGCTATTATTTTCATCTATTTTTTTTTCTTCAAAATTGTCTTAAATTTGTTCTACGGTGTACAATTAAGAGTTTTTACCTGAATTTGATCAAAAACAAAAGTTGGTTGGGATTTTAAAGAAGCAAAAATGAATCCTATCTATTAGAGAGAGAGATTCAATATCAAAACAAGACAATCACTAATTGGAAAGTAAATAAGTATTATTAATTAGAAATAGAAAAACAAAAAGAAAAAAAAGGGAATATTTGCCATTCAAAAAAAGAAAAAGAAATGTTCGGAATAAGCAATAAGAGAAGCGTCATGGATAAAACCAAAGATCTAATGAATAGCGTCATGAAAGCGCAAGGTATTGAAACTGAGACAGACTCTGCAGACAATGACTTTAAGTTTCTGGATAAGATCGAAAGTAACATTGGGTTTAAGTTTAATATTCTTTAAAGCTAAGAAGATTCAGGGTCTAATCAGCCCCAAAAGTAAGATAAATATGCATGAAAACAAAACAAAAAACAATGATTTATGATAAATAACCATATCGCACAGTTTTTCTCAAAAAAAAATATTTTTCTTTTGCCTTGTTGGATTGCTTCTAGCTACTGATCTTCAATATTTGATTTTAGACAGATTACAGCCAAAAAAGAACTCAAATAATGTACCTTTGAACAACTGTGGAAAACGCCCAGTCAAATTGATAATGAGTTCTTTGTCTATGGAGGGTTATGCTTGAATTTTAAATTCACCAGAGAGCCTGACAGTGCACTTGTTCGAATTGGAAGGCCAATAACGCATACTGTTTATTTCCCAAAAGAGGGTCTATTAATGATGTATTACAATTCCAATCTTGTTACAGAAAAGAATATGATGCCCTTGATTCAGAGAGCTCTTTCAGTGGGAGATGTTAAGTACAAGCAATTAGCAGATGCGCTGGTTTAATATCAAATTTAAATCCACGATTTCATGAAAATCAAAGAAAACTTTGCGAAGAGCCTTTATTCGAGGGTGTTACTCGATGATTACGATTTGATGTATTAGCAATTCGAAGGTTGGGCGATAAATGAAGTGCGTAAAATGGATATAAATCAGAATTTATTTGCATTTTCGATCTATAAATTTAACTTAAGAACACTGGAATTTGAGGTGCATGTGAGTGGGTTAAGTAAAGGGCTGATGATCCTACGCGGGTATGACATGGAAGACTAGAATTCTCGTTTATTCAGAGAGCGCTTTCATTATCTTGATGGAGAGTCAAATATTGATTTACTGATAAGTTAACTGTAGTGTATGCCAAAAGGAAAGGAGATTCGGAAGAGAAAGGTACAAATGGTGACTTTCGATGGATTAAAAGTAGAAGTTGAGCATTCATGTCATAATTTCACGAACAGAGATGAATCGTATCCTTATCGTGATCTGTAAATCTAAAATTCTCCTCTGAAATTCGAGTTTTTAATAGGAATCGCATTCAGCGAAATATCGGCTAGCACTCTGCATTAGCTGATATAAATCAGGAGTTCGAGAAATAAGTTTGAAGCGATTTAATATGAGGATTTCTCTTATTCCATGGAATCATAAATATTCCTTGATAAATATTATTAGGATCAGTTAAATTAAGCAGAAATTGAAACCTCGTGAGATGGTTAATTCATAAGTAATAATTAGTGTTTTTATGTATGTAAGTAAATCTAAATGATTCTAAGCATTTAGGGTACGCGATACTCAAATGACTTAAGATTTAAAATATAAAAATTAAAGTATTTGTAATAACTTTTTTCCACAATTTATTTTGAAATGACTTCATGCAGTTTACAAATTAGTGCAGAATTCGACGAAAGTATTATTTTTGATCACACACAAGACCAGTGGGAAATTAGTGGATAAATGTGAAAGGAAAGATAATTTTACAAGTGTAAAACGAGAAAGATAAGGAGACCATGATGAGCGAAGAATTACAAACTGACAATCTTATGGAAAAGGCAAAATAAATAATGAAACAACTTCTCAAAGATCAAGGAATTGAGAGCGAGACAGTCTCCAAAGAAAACAGCTCTCAATCACTTTAAAAACTATCATAATTCAGTCCTCCATCAAGTAATATACTAGATGATGTAGAAGAAGATGAAGATTCAAGGAATTCTTAAAATGCTTCCTATCAATCTAATTATCAAAAGTAACTAAATAAATCAACTAACATTACAACCTTTGATGCATTAAAATAATTGAATTTTTGTATTTAAAATCCTGTATGTTAAGAGATAAAACCCTCTCTTTGTTGATTTGATTTTTATTTTGCATTCTTGAAGTTTCACTTGTTCTCAAGAACCCACGAAATAGTGTAGCTATTAAATCTTATGGAAAACTCCCAGTGATCAACAAGAGTTCTTTATTTATGGAGGGTATTGCATTAACTTTTCATTTAATCGAGTACCAGACAATGCGCTTCTTAGAATCGGTAGACCATTGTCTCATTCAATTTATTATCCACAAACAGGTCTTTTTTTAATCTACTACAGTCCTGTCCCTCCATCACAAGTCAACATAGAACACTTAATCGAGCGTGCTCTTTCAGTTGGAGATATCCGATATAAGAATCTAGCAGATGCCTTAGTTTCATATTAAAATAAAATTAATTAGCTGATATCCATTCGATAGAATTTTCCTCCAGAAGTTTACTCTGAATAATTTCTAGATTCTTACGATTCGATGTTTAAGTAATTCGAAGACTGGGCGATAAGTGAAGTGAGTAAAATGGACTTAAATTACACTATTTTCGCGTTTACAATCCATAAATTTAACTTAAGAACACGCGAGTTTGATAAACATGTGACTGGTCAAAGTAAGGGAATGATGATTCTAAGAGGTTATGACATTGCAGATCCAAGTTCCCATTTCTATAGGTAATGCTATCACTACCTCGATGGAGAATCAAATATTGTATTACTTATCAATCAGCTACTTCAGCGTCCTAATGGAATGGAGATTAAGAAATAAAATGCGCATATTTTGTCATTCGATGGGCTTAAAATTGAAGTTGAGCTTAAATGCCGCACTCTCACTAATAGAGACGAATCTTATCCTTTCCTGGAATTCTAAATACCAAACTCCCCTCTGAAATTCGAGTTTTCGATAAATGTATGTTTCTTGGACATACCAGTGGATACTCTGCATTCGTTGATAAAAATCAGGAGGTCAAGGAATAATTTTGAAACTTCTTAATTTGAAGATTTTTCTTATACCATGGAGTCTTAAATCTTCCTAGAAAGGTTCTATTAATCGAAGAAGCGTAAGAGAGAATTCAAAGTGGAATAAGAATATATGAATAAAGATAGGGATGATGTAGCTTAAAGAAACAATGATAGCAATTAGTTTATTGATTTATTAAAAAATTATGAGTGAAGTTTTAAATAATTAATGGAATTGACATACTTATGTGAAGTCAAATTAAAATAGCTAGAAATACAAGCAAAACATGAATAATAAAATAAGCAGAATTATTATTCAACTCCAACTCGAAAGATCCATATTTGTTTCACCAAAGTTACTTTCTGTTGTGTTTTTGTTAGACTTATGGTAACAACAACTTGAGCTTGATTTGTTTACAAACTTTACAGAATTAGGCTCTCCTGCATTTTATCAAAATCATTTAAGCTGTTGGTTTCGTTAGATGGCAAAACACAGAATGATTTGAAATGAAAATGATTATTAATTTTCTAATCAAAAATTAGAAATTGTACCGTTCGATCTTATTTTTTTGAATTGATTTTGACAGCTGCAGAAGAAGGATTAGTAGTTTTTGAAAAAACTAATAATAAAAATGAATGATTTAGAGCGATATTTTGAAACCGAAAACCGACAAGAGAAAATAGAAGACAGTTACTTGTGCTCTCCTGAAGATAATGTAACACGTATTGGAGTGGAAGAGGATGATGATACTAACAGTACTTCCCGTTTTGACTCCGATTGTATTTACTTAGCAATGTAAGATGGTCTAACTGGAAGTAGAATTATCTTAGAAGAAAACAATAATAGCTCTCAGAAAAATAGAATAAATGCGGCTAATGAATTACAACAAATAACTTAACATTGCAATCACCTATCAAAAGAGAATCTCCAGTTGCGCTAAAGAAATGATGAGCTTCTTCATGAACTTAGTATTCTAAGGAGGAATATGCAATCTTAAATTGATTAGGTTTAACAGGAAGTTGAGCTGCGAGTGTTAAAGTAAAAAGAAATCTACTAACGATCTCTAGAGGTTAAGAGCCACTAACATTTTTCTTAAATACAGACTCACCAAGCTGTTGAAAAAAAGCTAGAAAGTTAAATAAAATAGTAAGAGTTTGAATTGTTGAATAAGCTATTTTGGGATGAAATCGGAGGGTTATTGGTGGTTTTTTTGGGTGTTTGATAATAGATTGAAGGGTGAACTTTAGATAGTCAAGAATCATGAAGTAGCAACTCTAATGCAGAAGGGAATCAAGAAGAATGGGAATGCCAACAAATTAGCTGTAAATCTCCCAAATGCAGCAAGTCTAGCAGGTAATGAAAATACGAGCTCATTTAGTCATCATTTAGCTGGAATTAGAAACAAACAGAACACAGCACTGAAAGAAAATACTCGAATATTAAACAGCAGTTCATATGGCAACAGCTAAAATTATGGCAGTTTTAAAGGTTCCTTAGAAAAGCTGCCCTTGTTAGCACATCTTAGGTCAGAATCTGTTGATTTAAGCTGCTAAAAAGTGAATCAATTTCAAGATTACACAATTACTTTCAAAGAGTAGTAATCGTAAGAAAATCTAGGATAGCTATTGTACAACTAAAACAGAAATGAGAATTAAGGAATTTAAAGTGCATCAGAGAAAGGAAGGTGTAGCTCAAGAAAGTTAAACAATGAAGCTTCATAAAATCTGGCTGATAAAATAGAAAAACCAACATCATCTTCAGCAGCTGCGGCTTCAATAAATTGGAGAGATTCGCATTTCAAGCTGATAAGATTGTCACAGTAGATTTCGAAAGATAATCAGAATTCTAATAATGTCCTTAGTTATCCTTTTTCAATTGACTTTGAAATTCCAGTTAATTCGATCGTTGTTCCTAATAATTCTTGCATTCAACTCGAAGAAGAAGTGAGTTAAAGTGGCAGTAGCAGGCCTTAATTATTTCAATAGAGTAGAGTGGATCTAGAAGAATACAATCCTATTCTGACACTTTCTGCAACATCAAATTGTAATCTTTAAGAAATTTTGTCAAATGTTCTAATCGTCTTTTTTAAGGTTTGTTAGATAAAGAGGAAGTATTCGATAAATCTAAGGGCGAAAAGCAACTCAACTTGCAGTATGAACACACTGCAAATTAAGAAACAAATAGCTACAAAATTTAAACAGGGAAATCATCCAAAAATGATTCTAGCCTTTCGAGAGTTAAAAACTATCATAATTCTCTTCTTTTCATTCAACGTGCTCATTCACTTGGTCCTTCTCGCAAGAATAGCTTTTAAGTAGATGATTATTCTAATTTTCTGAGTTTGAATTCCTAAAAAACAAGAAAAGATACTGTTTCTCTTTAGCAAGGGAATAAAAATTCTAAAAACAAACATAATCTCTTGCGTTTTCGCAGTAACTCCTTCGCAATCCCTTCTAGCTCAACACCTTGTTAGTCCCTTAGACAAACCAAATAATTTCTACCAAGTTATTCTTATATGAAGTAAACCTAGAGCAGTAAGCAGAAGCAAACTGCATTTAAAATTTGACAGCTAATAATAATCTTAAAAATAGAACTACAACTTAACTTAAAAGTACATATTATCTCAACAATTTGAATGAAAGCAACAGCAGTCTCCCTCATTCTCTCCCCTAAAATCACTTTGGTTCTTCATTCCCTTTTGAAGTATTTTTCGTAAAAATGAATAATTCCTTTTATCTTGTTAGAAGTAATATGAAAAAATTAGTAATTCAATAAAAATAGCGGTTTGAGAGTAGGATTTATTATGAAAAAAATGATTCCTGGGATAGAATCGATCCTACTCTTCTCCCTCAGAAAACTCTGCTTTTCATGTCAAAGCAGGATATTGGAATCTTGGAAGGATCGAATTCACCAGTGTTATGAGAGTCTCTAAGGAGGCTGGGAAGGAAGCGGGGCTGATGGGAAAGTAACTTAACGTTGGCATATTTTTTGAGTTAAGAAGATGAAACATTTGATTTGAAATCATATTCTTTTCTGGTTTTTAGCAGAATGATCTTAATTTCCTTCTGCTGGTTTTCAACTAGCATAGATTGCCTTTGTTCTTGTCTCATTAAGATTTGTTACCTTTCATAGTCATCGCACAGCAAGAACAGCATGTTTTAGAGTTGCGCTCGAAGGGGTATTTCTTCTTCAGTTTCATTTATAATTAAATTCGATGCTCTAGCAATTGTTTCAATAAACTCAATTAAACCCATTTGCTTGTGAGCCTCCGTATTCAGATCGTCAATATGGCACTGCAAACTAATATGAAAAATCGTCCTTAGCTGTTGTTCTAAAACCGTTGTGGCAGACGAATTCACAGAGGATATTTTTGACATCATAAATTCAATGAAATTCTATAAATCGATGCATTTAGTAGAACTTTGAAAGCAAGCAGGATTCTTAGCACAAAGAGCATCGAAAATACCTTTAATTAGCTTCATCTCATTAAGTATTTCTTCTTCTATCTCCTTATTCCAAAATCTAATAAAAAGGAAACATTTTTTATTTCAATACAAAAACATCCTATATATGCATTTAAATTGTACTTATCCAAGCGCCACTCGTTGGAGTCTCCATAAGTCAAGAAATGCTCCCTAAAATCGTTCTCATAGCAAATCGCAAAAGCCTCTGTGTACGAAACATTTGGGTATTTTTCATGTGCTAAACGAACTAGGATCTCAATGAATTCATAGCGCACAAGAGATTTAAGAGGATTGTTATCTGCTGTAGACTCATTTGGATTGTAATTTGTTGTTATGAACAGTCTATCAATGTCAGAGAGTTTGATTTTATTTCCCTCCAGAAGCTTTGTCTTTTGAATTAACCGCAAGAACGTTTAAGAGCCAATGCAAAAGAGATCGCCTTGAGGTGCAACGGCTGCTTGGATTTTGTAGACTTCGTTCAAAATGCTAAGCAAAAAAAAAGATAAATGCGAATAATTGTAAAAATACATATTTTTACGAGTATTTTTCAAGAATCGATTAGCGAAGAGTATTGTAGTCATCGATGTCCTTAACAAATTTACCGATTTTAGAGTTATTTAAATCAAAATCGAGGCATTTTTTATAATTTTCTTCTGAATAAGCCCTATAATCCTTCCAGATTGAATTAGCAACATTCCAGTTCGATACAGGGATTTGATAAGTTAAAAATTATTCTCGAGGTACTGTTTATGTGATTTTGACTTTATAATCATGGCTAGAAGCCTCAAACAGCGTTTTGTTTCCTGAAGAGTAGATATTTAGTTACCGAATGAATAGGAAGCTATCTCTTTGTGTGTTTTGGTCAAACTTGTAGTGGAAATTCTATGAGAATACTTTCTTGAGAGTCTGGAAATTGCGAGAAACCATTCCTTTTGATGAATTCAGTGGATTGCTGAAGAAAAAGCTAATTTAAGTCGATGGAGGAGCCATTATGTATTTTTCAAAATCTCCATTGTCATTTTTAGACATGAGAATAGGCTGGAAGTTGAGATGACTTAGATGCAAGAATAATGGCTCTGCTTAGATATCATCAATTTTGATGCATACTTCTTACCATCCTTAGCATATCCAGCATACATCTTCACAGGATTCTTCTTGAGAAAGATGAGAAGAATGATTTGAAATTGGCTTAATTGATTTGATGTTCTTTCGATGGTTCATTCTTGGTCGAAATCCACCCTTTACTTCAGTCATGAAACTTTTAAAAGGACAATTAGAATTGCAAAATCATTTTTTTAATAATGTTAACTACTTCCCTTATGTTCTTCTGTTTACCCTTGTGAATCGATTATGGAGTCTGAGTTTCCTTCAAAGTGGAATCCAAAAAGCCAATTGTTCAAGATCAATCCTTCATTGATAATCTAGCTGTTCAGGTGTAATAAAAAATACTTTAATAAAAAAGTGGCATATGTGGATATTTTAATGCTGTTTTTCATGAAATAATTTGGCAAGTTCATTCTTTGAGACTGACTGAATTCGGTAAATTGAAAAAAAATCTCAAATGTCTATTAAAATAATAATAACCTACCATTCTTAAGTTGAGAAATTATTGTAAGACACGTCAAGATGAAGGAGATCGCTGGAATCTTTAGCCAAGATCTATTTTAACTAATAAGCAGCTGCTTTGGAGGTGAGCTCTCTCGAATGCTTAAGAGAATTATATGAAAGATCAACAACTCTCAGATAAGAATTTTCGGCTAGAGCTGATAGAACTTCTGCTCCTCCTTCGCTCTTGATGTTATTCCAGTGTAGATATATTTCAAGCAGAGAAGAGTTGTAGAGGATAACTCTTTTGATTTTAGCAGCACTCATATCTGTTAAATTGTTTGAACTCAGATTCAGTACGCGCAGATGCATGTTCTCTTTGATATTTGAAAATAACTCACCAAAACCAGGATCACCGATTTTGCAGTCAGATAAATTCAAGACAACAAGCCTAAGAAGGAAAATTGGAGTTAGTTTGACAAAAACACACTGAAAAGCTAAACAAAAAAGGAGAATGAGTATGCTCTAATTCTTGTTACGCAGTTCTTGCAAAGAGAGGTTTAAAAATCCCTAGGAATTCTCCCTTAATCTTATTACAAGATGCATCTAGCACTTTAAGTTTAGAAGTGCATGCTTTGAAAATGCGACTGAGTGAGCTGCCCTTGAAATTGTTCCCTGCAAGTTTGAGCTTTCTCAAGTGAGACAGCTAATCTACTTTGAGGGCCTCTGCAAAGACTTGAAAGTAAGTGTTTCCAATGCCGTAGTTTCCAAGGTTGAGTTCTTTACTTACATCGCAAGTTTGCTTGAACATATTATAAGTTTTAGGCAGCAAACACATCTCCTCGGACTGCAAAGAACAAAAAACAACAAAAGGGAAAATATTTGATAAAAAAATGAAGTTAATCTAATAAAAAGAGAAAGAGGGAGTTTAATATTGG
>Ga0302285_10001746_pt1 | contig 12122 bp, 23 predicted proteins | sample III_Fen_E2_2_FD_200455 | JGI IMG/M metagenome (GOLD analysis project Ga0302285, IMG submission 200455) | Peat permafrost microbial communities from Stordalen Mire near Abisko, Sweden - III_Fen_E2_2 | ecosystem: Environmental > Terrestrial > Soil > Wetlands > Permafrost | place: Sweden: Abisko...
TTTGAGGAAAAATTAATTAATGATGGGTATTATTTAATTAAATTTTGGTTTTCTATAACAAATAAAACACAACAACTTAGATTTAAAATGAGAAAAGCTAGTCCAATAAAATATTGGAAATTTAGTCCAAATGATGCTAAATCAGCAGAAAAATGGAATGAATATACTGCATATAAAGAGGAAATGTTTTTGAAAACGTCGACTGAAAAATCACCATGGGTTATTGTTGACTCTAATGATAAGAGAATGGCAAAATTAAATGGTTTAAGATATATCTTAAACCAGATACCATATGATAATAAGAAAACTGAAGTATTAGAAGTTTATCCAGAAATTGTATATCCAATACTTTGAAATTAAAAAAATATTTATACCTTTGATAAAAATAAATTGTGATGTATGATAACAGATTGGTTTAAATTTAATAAAAAAATAGACGATTATATTTATGTTATTGTTTTTCATGGTATCGTGGATATGGTTGTTTGTGATAAACCTGATAATTATATCTATAATATTCCAACTGAGTTTGAGTTTTCAGAATATGGTGATTTAGATAATATAGTTAATATTAAAAATATTAAGTTTTTTGATAGTAAAAAAAGGCAAAAAAGTATTTACTAAATTTGACAATTCAAGTTTATTCTACTTCCGATGATTTAGGATTTGAGATTGTACAAATTCCAAAATATAAATTAGATGCACAAAAATACAACATATAAAAAATAATAAAATGGATAAAGTAAAAAATGAAATACGAAATGAAGTAAAGAAAATAATCTCAGAGATGTTTGCTTTTGCTAAGAATATTAAATTCTTAGGTGAAGAACCAAATTTTGTTGAATTTGAGATTGATTATAATGATTATAAGCTCAATTATAGTCAAGATTTATTCATGGAGTATAGTGAGAATGTATTGAAGAAAAGAATAAACCAGGTTGCTCTTAAATTTCTTACCAAAGAAATTGAAGGAGTATTGGAAGAACCTGTTTATAAAATTATTTTTGAAATTAAATTGAAACCAGTTTCTGAATTTAAATTTCAAAAAGAAGAAATTGTTTTATGCTGGTCTTTTGAGGAAAAACCATTAACTGTTGTCAAATTTATTAAGAAATATAATAAACCATGTGATTGGAATGAATTCAATGGTAGATTAACTATAAAAAAATCATATTTTGATAAATTAGACACTGAGCATTTAAACTTATTAATTTCTGAAGAAGGTGGTGAAAAAATCAGAATATAAATGTGATTACTATATTTAAAATATTTTTAGAAGGTGTGGGTGATAAATATGCAAAAAGAAGATGGAATATTCCTGATGAAGATTTTGTATCAAAATTTGAAATACCGAATGAAACACCATATGGATTTATAAAAAAAATACCAGTGTTTAAAAATCCAAAGTTGTTAAAATATTTTGATTCTAATGTTAGAGCAATAGGTACACCGGATGGTGATTTATATGTTGCACTTAAAGATGGAGATTTTAATCATGGAGCAATGTCAACAAATATTGGACTTGATATTGATATGAATAATTTTCCATTGTTTCATAGAATTGGTAAAACAAATTCTTTCGCTTTAGGTGATTCTACATCACGGAAAATAGAATATGATAAAAATTCAAAAAAGATATTAATGAAATCATTAATATCTATTAATAAAAAAAATCCACAATATAAGTTTTATTTGGAATATATTGATGATGTCACAAATACTTCAAAACCAATAAATTTTAAAGTCAATATATTTGGATGGTAATTATTTTTAAAATAAAATTTAATATATAATCTAAAAAATAATTTAAAAAATGGGAAATATTACGACATCATTTCAGCAATTTAACGAATCAGAACAATATATTGATAAGGTTACTTATGAAATGACTGGACCCCCCAACAAAAATCTGTGGGCTCATAAAGCTGATTTTGAGTCTGATATGTTAAGTTGGGGCTATACACATACCACATTAACTAAAAATACAGATATGTTGATTGCCGCAGATGAAGATTTAGGTACGTTGAAATGTGTTAAAGCAGAAAAATTTGGTATACCAATTTATAGTTATAAAGAAGCATTTCAAAAGAAAGAATTGTTATATAAACGAGTAATTAGAGCTAAAAAAATAGAAAATCTGAATAAAAAATCAGAAAAATATTTAACAGTTGAGTTGGATGAAGAAGAAAGATTACAACAGATTGTTAAAGATTCTGAATCTAAAAATGGTTATTTTGATACTTCCATTACAGAAATGGATGTGTGTACTGATATATATAATTATTTATTAGATGGTGGTTCAAAAAAAGTTAAAGATCCAAAATTGCTTGATATTTTTGATAGTTGTGATTTTGAGTCAGGCACAATTAAGTATTTAGAAAAGCAATTGAAGAAATATCAAACCAATGTTTATTATAAACCTATTTTAAATCAATTGGAAAGAGCTATTATAATGTTGACTGCACAAACAGATTTATAAAGCACCTAACAAGGTGTTTTTTTATTTTAAAACAACACGGTCAAAATTATATATAATTAGAAAATAAAAATTATTAATGGATTATAATAAGAATTATTATCAAGAGTTAGGAGTAGATAAAAATGCATCAGAGGAAGAAATAAAAAAGAGTTATAGAAAATTGGCACATAAATATCACCCAGATAAAAATGGCGGTGATAAGGAGTATGAAATTAAGTTTCAAGAGATTAATGAAGCTAATAGTGTACTATCAGATTCTAAATCTAAACAAGAATATGATAAACAGAGTCCACATGGAAATTCTTATTCGCCAGGATTTAGTGGATTTCCAGGATTTGAATTTCATTTTAATCAAGGCGGTGGAGATATTAATGATATATTTAGTCAGTTTTTTGGAGGTGCTAATCCTTTTGGTAGTGCATTTGGCGGAGGATTTAATCCATTTGGTCAAGAACAGTTTAGAGAGGATTTAGATATTAATGCTAGTATAACAATAAATCTTAAACAGATATATTTAAATGAGGCTTTAAATATAAAATATAAAAGAAAAATTCATTGTGATTCTTGTGATGGAACTGGATTTGATAAAGGAAGTCATTCTGATGTATGTGAAATGTGTAATGGTTCTGGTGTGAATAATAAAAAAACTTGTGAGTATTGTAGAGGTGATGGAAAGATTTATTCTGGTACTTGTAAAAAATGTAAAGGTGAAAAGGTTGTATTAACTGATTCTGAAGTCAATTTGGCAAATATTTCTCAATTAAGATCAACTATTCAAAATTTGCATAGAGGTTATGGACATCAATCTAAATATTATAGGGAAAAGGTTGGTAGTTTAATTTTGAATATTAATGTTGATAGGAATGATGGTTATCAAATATTGAATAATTATCAATTAAAGAAAGTGATAGATGTTCATTATCAAGATGCTATAGATGGTGTTGAATTGTCTAATTTACATATAGATGATAAGGAAATTAAAATTAAATTACCATCTAAAACAAAGAATGATGACGTATTAAGAATTAGAGAAAAAGGTTTATTAAAACCAGATAACACAAGAGATGATTTATATTTAAAGATAAATATAATAATTGATTATAAACGATTATCTTAAAAATCATCTAAACTTTTAACTAATTCGTTTAATTCTAAGTTTAGTGTGTTTATATATAATTCTAGTATATCTGTAGCAAATACAACAGTTGCAATTTCACCCTCATTTAATTCAACTTCATCATGTATCATTATACCTGAGCCTTTTATGACAAAGGATCTTTTTGTCATTAAACTTTGCAAATCAAAAATAGTTTTTTCAAGTTTAGTAATTCTATCAACTATGTTAGCTACAAGAAGAGCATTATCTCTATTCATAATATATTTTTATTTTATATATTTAAAAAGGTAAGTCTCCTTCATACAATTTAATTTTAGTTAAATTGTTTTCTTCAAAGTTTTGTAAGTCAATTTTATACTTTTGATCTTTATCTTCTTCATCATCAAAATTATCATAATATTGAGATGTGAAATTATCAATTTCTTCTGATTCATTAAATTTTTTTAAGTGTTTCATATATTATATTTTTTTGTTTCTAAATCAAGTTTTATTTGATTAAGTTCTTTCATTACTAATTCTTCATTTTTGAATTTTTTAATCCAATCATCTATTGATGAATTTCTATTTTTTATAAATCCTAAAAGTGTTCTTTTTATATGTCTTAACATTATTTCTTTACTAAATTCAGGTGTATTAATATAATCATTATAAGTATCATTAATAATTTCATAATCAATTGTTGTTCTGATTTTATAAAAGTTATTAACATTATCTGACTCTTTTTCAAATCCAAGTTTATTTTTAATATAATCCGCAAATCTTTCAGTTAAAACTGATTCTATAAATATATTTTTATCTGGGTATATTTCTTCAAATTTTTTAAGTATTTTAGTAAATAAACCTTGACCTGTATTTTCAACTTCAATTGATGCAAAATCAAAAAAATCTAATACTCGATTTTTGAAAAATCTTTTTGATTTTCGTATATAAATTTTTATTTCATCATTTTCGATCCATAAATTTCTTTTAGTAGAATTTAAAAAATTATCAATTTGATTTAATATATCATCAATATCATTATTATTATATTCAAATATTTTAAAATTTGTTATCATAAATTATGGTCTAAAATTTGCATAAGTTGTCAAATTACTCATTTTGTGCTTACCTTTCTTCTTTTTCGTTTTTAGAGCTGGTTTTGCATACGTGCCAAATAATTGACCAATATCTCCGCTTCCAGCAATAGAATCTGATGCATTTACTGAGCCAGGAGTTGCAGAAGGTTGTGCAGATATAACAGCTCCCATTCCACCTGTGTTGCCTAATGTTGCACAAGCATCTTCTTTAATATATTCTTTAAATTTTTTCATATAGATATTTTTTTATTTTTTCTTCAATATTTTCATCATATTTAATTCTTAATAGATTTATATTATTGTTTATACAATAATTTGTTTTTATTTTATCATTTTTCTCTATTTCTGGAGTATAAAATTTAGTATTTATATTAAAATGTTGTCTGCCGTCAAATTCTATTGCTATATTATATGTAGATAAATAAAAATCAAAAGGTAATGTAAGTGTGTTTCTACAATTATTAAATCTTTTCTGAGTTTCAAAAGAAATATTTTGATTAAATAAAAATTTTGAAATTGCGATTTCACCTTTAGATTTTATATAACAATCACAACCTATTTTACCCCTTAAATGATCATCAACACTTTGAGAAAATGTCTTATTACATGTTTTACATGTAATTGTTAGTTTTGTTCTATTATTGATATATTCCTGATCTAATATTAAATATTTATAATTATGAATTATATTGGACCTATTAACAATATCATCAATAGTTAATTTTACATTTTTTGCACATTTTGGACATCCTTGACTTTTTAAATGTTTACATGGTTTTTGTTCAAAAATACCATGTTTAGAACAAATTATTTTTACCTTAACTTCAGAATTTATATAATCAACTAACGAATAATCATAATTGTTGTTATGTGTTTCTTTAGATTTTTTTATAAATTCTTGATTGTTTGGTCTATAATTATTTTGGCATTTTGGACAACCACATTTATTATATAGATGAGTTCCAGAAATTTGTTCAAAAACACCATGTTTATGAATTTTATTTGATTTTTCTATAAATTCTATATTATTACTTTTTTTCATTTTTAATTATATATTATATTTATTAAATAATTTTTTTAATGTATTTTCAACTTGATAAGTTGCGTGATCTATTTTAGATTTATCCATTTTATCAACAACTTCATTTATAGATAATTCTAAATTGTTATGTGAGTACATTCTTTTAAATATTAATTGTTGTGCTTCTGTACAATCATTTAACATATCTTTTAAATTTTCTATTTTTGATTTTTCTGTTATTACTTTGGAATTAAATAATAATCCTATTCCTTGAATTGGTTGATTATTTGTTTGGTATGTGAATTCTTTGAATTCTTTACCTTCTTTTATTTCATTCCAGAATTTGACAACACCTGGGCAAGTACTATCATTCACATCATGAAACATTACAATTTTAGCATATTGTCCTAAATTTTCATAATCAGTTTTTATTCCTTCATAAGAATGATCACCATCAATAAACACCAAGTCAAATTTTTCACCTTTATAATCCTCACTTGTTCCTATGTGTAAATTGATATAATTTTTAATATCTTCTGTCATATGCTTATCTTGAATATCAATTCCAATAGTTTTTAAATTAGGATTTTTTAATTTTAGCATTTCTGTTATTAAAAGATGTGAACCACCTTTAAATATACCAATTTCACAATATGTATTTATATCATATTTTAATAGTTCTAATATTGCGTCTGCAATTTGTTTTGGTGTTTGAAACATAGCTTCTTCAGCTCTATTATAAACCATATATTTGTTCCATTCCCCATATCCATCTCTATCTTCTACACATAAACCATAATCACAAACTAATTTTATGATGTCTGTATCTTTAACAGATTCTAATTTAAGATTTGATATGTTTTCAACTAATGTTGAATTTTTTGTTTTCTTTTTTATGTTCTTTTTAGAATGTTTCATACTTTTATATGTTTTGAAAGTTGGTTCGGCGCTTGGTGTAAATTGTGTACCAAACTCACCATTATTACCAGATTTATAATATCCAGTACCAAATGGCTCTAATGATCCTACTCCTGCTTTTCCTGATGCGTTTCCTGAAGAAACTTCTGATTCGTTAAATGTTTTTAAGTGTTTCATAAATTATATTTTATAATATTTTTTTTTTGCTAAGTAATAATTATATTGATCTGGTTTTTTATTTTTAATAATATTTAGAATGTTCTTTTTTAATGATTTTATCTTTGTCATATTATCTAAAATATCATAAAAATCATAACCACCACGATCATCATCATCATCATTAATAAAAATAGTGGTGTCTGCACCTGCATCTATGAGCATTTCAAACATTTTAAGAAATTTTTCAGTATTTTTTTTTCTAAAATTATAAATTGAATTGATTAATAAAGTGTTTCCATTATTTATATCTATTTTATTAACATTATAACCATGATCAATAAATAGTTTAATCATATCTAAACTATAATTATTTTCTATATGATATTGTATAGTAATAATTGGTTGAATATCATCAATATAATCTGGTAAACATTATCTAATAATGATTTTAATATATTTATATTACCTCTTTCAATTGCCATTGATATTAATTCCTTTTTTTCATTATCATTTAAATCAAATGTCACTATATCTTCATATGTTTTTAAATATTTCATATATTAAATTTTTTTACATTTTTTTTGAATAAATATTCATTTATTCTTTTTTTTATATCTTCTGGTATTTTTATTTTTTTAATATTTTCCTCTATTGGCTCACCATAATACCAATATAAACCTTGAAAATCTTTTGGTGTAATTTGTATACCATCCCACCAATCTCTTCCTTTTTCTGTTCTCCAAGTCCAATTAAGTTTATTTTTTATTAACCATTCTGCAAAATCTTTATTTAAACCATCTTTATAATTATAAGAATCTCTATTCCAAGAATTTAATAGACTAGTGTGATCTGCATGTAAAAATACACATTTAGCTGATTTATAATAATCATCAATAATAAATTTTTCTTTTGGAAATTGTTTTTGTATTTTTTTTAAAATAGAATTTACGTTATATTCTCTATTTTTAGATATCATACTACGATTATCAAACGTTTCTCTTTCTCGTTTTTTTACTCTATCTTTTGCACATTCTTCTAATAATTTTAAATATTTCATATATTATATTTTTTTGCTTCTTCTTTTACTTTTAGTTTTTTATTAAGCCACATTAATACCATTTCTTTTTCAAAAGAAAAATCTACAGTATCATTTTTATCTTCTGGATCATCACTATAATGATTTCTATAAAAATCATAGAAAATATTTTTTATTTCAAATGAAGATAAATCGTTTCTATATATGTATGTTTCTAATTTTTCTTTACAGATAATAGCTAATTTTTTATCTATTTCTCTATGTTTTGTATCATGATATTTTAGTTCTTTAAATAGTTTAGTTATTTCATCATTAGACACTTCTTGATTTTCATGTACTTTTCTAATTTTCATATTATATATTATATTTATCTTTTAATAATATCATTTCAAGTTCGTCCAACACTTCTTCTAATCTATTTGAATCAAACATGTATTCGTTATATAGTGTATGAATATCTGGTTTATAATAATATTTATTTTTAGCTTTGTTTATTTCACCTTTATAAATGTTGAAAATAGTTTGACATTCATTGCCCCTATTTTTCATAATATAATAACAGGGTTCCTTACAATAACTGGAAGGAGTTGATTTGAATAATGTATATTCTTTAAATATTGAGTATCTATTATAATCATTATCTTTATTTAATAATTCAAATGTTTTTAGATATTTCATATATTGAATTTATTTGTTTGGTATTTTATTACTATTTTATTAAATTCATCATCATTTAATTTTTTCATTCTATTTAACTCTGATTTATTAATAAATAATATAGTACCACCAGAATCAGATGCATAATTTTCTACATTTTTATAATATTGAAATTCATATTTAACTATAAATCTGTATTTTGAATTGCCGTCGTTTATTTTTTCTATTTCACCTATATAAATAACTTTATCATAACCAGACCAATTATTACCATCATGATTATTATATTTAGTATATTTTACAATGTCTCCGACTTCTATATCTTTATTTAAATTTTCATATGTTTTTAGATATCTCATAGTTTATATATTAAAAATTCATACTATAATTTTTTTATATATACATAAAAAATAATAATAAGTTATGCAAAAATTGTTTGAAGAATATGTAGAGTCTGCTGATTATAAAATCTCAGTCTTTTTTAAAGAATTACAATCACAAATTCAGAAATGGTTTACAGAGGGCTCACTATCGGCACAAGGTTGTGAAATAGATGGAGATATTCAGATTTCAAACTATAATCCAATGGAAAAATTTTTGATTTGTAATTTTGTTGAGCCAATCACAGAAGGTGATGAAGAAGAAGGCTCATCTTTTAGATATAGAATGACGTTTATGGTTCGTCTTGATCAGATGAAGGATGCTGAGGCACAAGGACAAGGACAGTCACAAGCACAAGGTGCGGAAGCATTACCGGCAGAACAAAAAAATTTAGAAATAAATAAAGTTCTTTTGAAAATTCATCAATTTGATGAAGAAAATAAAGAAAAAGGTGAATTAGTTGAAGAAGTTAATGTAGAAGACATTAAAGAAGATTTTAAAATTGATAAAATAGGTCAATTAAAAGATAAATCAGATGATAAAGGTACTGATAAAAATGATTTAAAAGATAATATTTATACCCAATGATAGTAGTCGCAAACACGTTTATGTTAAACATTTTTAGGAAAATATCAATATTTAAATTGGATCTTGGAAAAAATTTTATTCCTATGAATGGAGAAACTGTTGAAATTAAAGATCCATTTATGTTGAAATATTTGAATATGACAGGAAAGCAAGTATTAACCTATGGTACAATAGGAAAATTGATTTTTTACCAAGATTTTACTTTGCCTACTACTGAATTTTATATTTTTAATGATGAGAGTATTTATGGATTAAATTATACTGAAGAGGATTCTAATGTAAGCCCAGAAAATTATTTGGCATCATTAGTAAAGGAAATAAATGAAAAAGAAGGAATTAAAGAAAATATTGAAAAGGTGGATAAGAAGAGAGATCCAGATATCAAATTGCCAGCAGATCAATATCTTCAAGAAATGATTAAAAAACGAAAAGAAGAAAATGCCAGATAATACGTCAAATATGGTTATTGATAAACTTATAGTTAATAATCATGCGTTTTTAAATAAAACTCCGGAAGGTGAAGTTGTATATGGACCACCATTTACCACTTTTATTGATTATGATAATCCTAATGAAAATAAAAATAATAGGAATAAAACTCCAAATGGTGATGTTGTGTTTAATCCTCCTTATACAAAATTTATAGATTATGATAATCCGTTAGAAAAAGGTGATAGAAATAAAACACCCAATGATGAATTTTTATATAAAAATATAGATAAGATTAAAACACCTAATGATGAAATTGTATATAATAATATTGATTCAAATAATAAATTAAAAAATGAAAACTTATATAATAATATTAATTCAATCAATAAATTAAAAGATGAAGATTTATATAAAAATGTAGATTTTAATAGAACATTAAGTGGATCTGTATATGAAAATATAGATTCTAAGCGTACATTAAGTGGTGATGTTTATATAAATATAGAATCTAATAACAATCTAAAAGATGAAAATCTTTTTATAAATGTAGATAAGAATCATTCTCTTAAAAATGAGGAATTATTTATTAATGTTGATTCTAAAAATAAGTTAAAAAATGAAGAGTTGTTTGCTAATGTTGATTCTAAGAATAAGTTAAAAAATGAAGAGTTGTTTGCTAATGTTGATTCTAAGAATCAATTAAAAAATGAGGAATTGTTTGCTAATGTTGATTCTAAAAATCAATTAAAAAATGAGGAATTGTTTATTAATGTTGATTCTAAAAATAGATTAACTAATGATATTTTATTTGTGAATAAAGATAAAAAAAACATACTTGATGGTGACTCTTTGTTTGAAAATGTAGATGTTATAAGAAAAATGGATAATGCTATATTATACTCAGATAAAAAATCTAATAATAGATTACAAGGTGAAATTTTATATTCTAATGTTGATGATACAAATACCTTGATGAATGAGCAATTGTATGATAATAATGTGACTGATAATAATACAATTAAAGATAATAAAATTTTATATGCTAATAGCAATATAAAAAAATAATTAATATGATAAAAACATTTGAAGAATATGAGTTTCCTTTAGAAAATATTAAGAAATTGTACTCTTTTGAGAAAATAAAAAAATTATCTACAGAAATATCTAGATTTTATAAGGATTTTTATTGATTCTAAGACTACTTATAATTGGACTAATCTTCAACACTCTTGTTGTCGTATTGCTTTTTACCAAAATAATTTCAAACAAGAATATATTTTTAAATGTGAATTAGCTTTAGCTGAAAGTATGGTTAATCGTAATAATTATTCTGTTAATATTCAAGTAGATTGGAATATGTTTGTATCTGATGATAGTCTTAAAAAATATGATTTATTTTATAAATTTTTAAGAGGTCTTATTTCTCCAGGCGGGTTTAATAGTGTAAAAATAGAAGATATAGATTTATTAATTTCAAAATTAAATATTGAAGATTATGAATTATATATAAATGTAGATAAATTTAATCTTTAATTATGAAATATTTAAAGCAATATGAAGAAAGATTTGATAATCTTGTTAAATATTCTAAATTAATAAGAGATTATTTTGATTACACAAAAAAGACTGAGGTGAAAATAGATCCTCCTTTAATATATAAAAATAGAGAATATTCATATATTTATTTTGATAAAAAAACTAGGCAAATTAAAGTTAAAGCGTCTGATTATAATAAAATTTTTGATCCATTAATTGATGGCACAATGTTAATAATTAAATTGTATAATTATTTGGAAACTGTAACACCAGAAATTAAGAATTATCAAAAAATTAAAAAGAATATAGATAAATTTAATCTTTAATAATAAATCTTTTTAAGAAATTCATTATGATGTGTGAAAGCTAAATTCATTTTAATTGCTCTACTTAATAAAACCCATTTTCCATTTTTAGCATCATCAGCAAATTTTAGTTCAGCTGAATTATTCATATGGAATACAAATGGATAAGAATAGAATTCTATTTCTCTTGGATCATTAGTTTTGAAAACACCAAGTGGTTCTATTCTTTTAATATCATCTAATTTTGCTAACGTTTCTTCTTGTAATTCACGTTTGGCTGCATGTTCTGGTGTTTCACCAGCATCTATAAATCCACCAGGTATAGCCCAACCTCTACCATCAACTCTTTCAATTAGATATACATGACCTTCTCTAAATGGAATTGCATCACATGCAAAGTTGGCTGCATATATTATT
>Ga0302285_10001747_pt1 | contig 12121 bp, 8 predicted proteins | sample III_Fen_E2_2_FD_200455 | JGI IMG/M metagenome (GOLD analysis project Ga0302285, IMG submission 200455) | Peat permafrost microbial communities from Stordalen Mire near Abisko, Sweden - III_Fen_E2_2 | ecosystem: Environmental > Terrestrial > Soil > Wetlands > Permafrost | place: Sweden: Abisko...
TTCAGTTTGAGAGCAATAGTAAGAGTTCAGATGATGTTTTTGATTATTATTAGGACTGAGATAGCGTTAGCTGATAATATTATCTAAAGTATTTTCCGTTTTAAGATGTGTAGCAGATGTTGCAGCATGCGCGTTCATGGATTCATCCGTTTTTAATATTCTCTGATTCCGATAAAGTTATGGAAGTTTGTGCTACTTGAATGAAAAACCTTAAGAAGGAATGCTATCTTTCAAGTAATTTAGTTTCGGTGATTCAACTGTGTCAAGAGATTATTGCTATCCTTGCTGGGAGGAAGTTTATTAAGTCCCTTGATTGGATTACTCCACGCTGTTCCTCCAGTTATACAAATAATTCAGATTCTTCTTTTACGGCAGAATATCTTTATTTTTCTTCAAAAACTATTTGAAATTCTAATCCAACATCTAATCTGCAATCCTCTCTTGCATGTTGTCCAGCGAATCCTCTTTGCCATACTTCTGCTGTAGCTTCACGTAAAATAACCTTTTCAAGTTAATCTGCAGCTAATTTGCATAACTATCTAAAAATGGTAAATCCTATGATTTCAACTTTTTCTTATCGTAATTAGTTGATAACGCTTGTGCTTTCATCTGAAGATACTCGTCGACACTATTCCTAAAATGAATCTTTTTTTGTTTTGTTTGCGAAATCTACCGCTGATGTCCAGTTGGAGAATCCTATTGTGAAGTATCATTCCCATTCTATGGCAGGGAATTCTGCGATGCTAAATTTGAACTAGTTGGTAATCCATTTAGACTTGCTTAGTGATTCACACTGGTATTCCCTCCGAGACTATGTTTGCTGTTGATATTGTTGATTGATGTACTCTCAGGTGCTTTTTGTAGTTAAATCTCATCTAAAGCTGCCTCATTGTAATTTATAAATGAAGAATGTCTTTATTCGTTTATAAAATTAAATTTCCCTGAGTTTGTTTGTTGTGAATTAAAGAATTACTGGTTTGTTGCTTCAGCAAGGAATGAAGAATGAGCAGATTTTTGAGATTAATTGAATTTTCCTGCAGTTTTTGGACTGAGATTAGGAGGGAGATGCCTTGGTACTTAAGTCCTTGATCTGAATGGCAACACCCGAGCAGATTATGAGTAGATTTATTAGTCATTTAGTTTATTCCCCCCTGCAATCATGATAGTATTATTACTTTCATGGTAATTATTTTTGTTATCCCTTCCACCATTTGAATTATTATGAAGATGTTTCGATATATTCAAACTAGAATTAGCGTATTTCTAGGTATTTCTATCACTTTGGGGTGTAGAGGATCTGTCAGTATCCCTCATCGATCTGCTAGAAAGAGATTATGTTGGAGAAATATGTACTTACAAACCTAATTTTTCTAACTATTATTTGATCATTTTCCTTTTTTCGTCTTCTGAAATATCGTTGAATTACATTTCTTTGATTTTTCTTGCTAACTCGAGACCTTCCTTTCCTCTTTGTTCCCTTAACTTGATGTTCAAATCGAGCACTCTCATTTATTATGCTTTAATTCGATGGTCATATTTCGTTGGATCTTATTTTTCAGTCATTTTCTTTTGAAGATTTTAAATTTCCATGAGAGATTTCAACTCGTTTCTCCCCGTTTATTTGAAATCAGAGACTCCAATAATATCTTTATCTTTCATGACTTCCAATTTCATACTCTCTGTGCTGTCTACAGCTTTCTGAAGTAATTTATCACGAATCATTTCGCGTCCAGATTACATAGAATAACTCTTTTTTGTTTAGGAATTTATACTCTTTTCTCGTGGTTTTATTGTTTGATGCATACTTAACTGTTTTGGCTACTAAGATTTAAGGTTCTTTATATCGATTTAGTTCTCAGAGAGATCATTTCTTTCGCTTACAGTTGCAGCTGTGGTATTGGTTTTCTCTTGTGTATTTGGTAACACTGAATAATGAGGCTACCACACGAAAGAAGAAATATGAAATGGCGGAGAAGTTGCACTCAATGGACTCTCTAATGATTCGTTTTATTTTAGCAACAAATCATTGGTTTTAAAGAACTACTTCTCTTCTGAAGGGGAACTATGGTTTGAGGAGTTATCCGAACATTCCTCTTCTTATTTCTTAACTTCTCCTTTGACATTTTCAGCCATTTCAATTTAAAATAACTATTTACTTATTTTCTTCAAAGGTTTTTCATTTTGCAGTGCTTCCTCTTCAATTTCAGGAAGCAAGCACCTTCCACTTGGTTCTTCAATAGTATTTTCTAAGATATTTAGTTTGGCTAATTTTTTCAAAGGAACCAAAGATTCTTCAGGTTTTAATGAAAAAGAAGAATTTTTATGTTTTGGTGAAAATCCTAATAAATGTTTTTTATGATAAGGCGAAGAAGGTGGCGATTAATCAACTCCTGGTTTTGCTTATGTGCTAAAAGGATAGATTTCTGTTGACCATTAGGTTTCTTGCTGTTTTTTATTTGAATCACTTTCTTAATTTTCAGCATTTTCATTTTATTCTGATTTTGTTATTTTTCCTTCATCACTGTTGATTTACTCATTTTAAAGAAACCCTTAGTAAGTTGGGGATAATAAATTTAAAGGAGAGGTAATAGTATGAAAGGATTGCTTCTTTGAACTTGCAGAAGAAGGAAGTTTAAACATATTAGATGATTTACCATCAGAACTAAGATTTGCAGCAGGATCTGCATCGTAATCAGTTGAAGAAAGGGGAAATGTTTTATCGAAATGTAAGGATATTTTATTTTTATTTATTGGAAAATATGTGAAATCATAGCAGCTTTTAGCTTCTCTTTCTTAGTCACGGATGCTCTCGACGATTTAAGAAACTGCTTCAGTTGTCTGAGAAGAAGTAGTAGTTATTCTTTCTTTAACTTTTTTCTCATAATTAGCAAATTTTTCACCTAAATTCGCCATGGATATTTCTTAATCCTGTTGTAATTCTTGTCTACCTTTAAAGAAGAAGAAATCACCGAATTTCTACATTTGAATTGAAATAGTGTGCACTCTCTCTTGGAACTCTTACGCTTTTGCTCGTAATCCCAACCGCATTGATTGTTGAAATTGCAAATCATGCTAATATACAAACAGGAACACTTCAGAAGGAATAGCTAATGTGCTTCCACCTTGGATGTTCTCACATTTGCAAGTGAAACTTGAGTTCCTCTTTGCTGCAACATCGATATCTCCTACAATATCATTTTTCTAAATGACTTTGAGCTGTTTTAAGGAGGAAAGAAAACAAAATACTTTATGACTAAGCTACATAATTTTCAAATAACTTAAACTAATTTTTCCGTTTACATAAGTATTCCTTGCGTATCTGTTATTTGTCTTAGGTTTAGCACGCATGAATTGTTGCCCTGAATATTAAGCTGCAACTTTCATTGGATCTGTTAGATACTCAGCCATTGTGTTTTCATCGAAAATCAACTTAGAAATCTGTGAAAGAAGTAAACAGTTTTTTAATTTTTTGTCTTCAAAAGCAATTAATTTCTAAAAAGAAAGTAACTTACTATGAAATCTCCTTTTTTGATGATGAAAATGTCCTAAACTGGCTGATCTTCGACAACGAGGCATTGATTCTATCGAAAATTAATTTTCTTCGATAAGTTAAAGAAGATTCGTTTCGAATTCGGCGAGCAATTCGCGAACATATTCGATGAAAACACTTTGAGTTTCTAATAAAGATTGTTGAGTTCTTTCTCAACTAAAAAAGCATGATACTCCGCATGCTCGATGACCATTAAATGCACAGGAGTTTCGCTAATCGCTATTGAGTTATTACTCCCGTGATTTAGCAACCCAAGATCTCCAAACCAAGATCCTTTATCGATTTTACGGATGAGTCGTAATTATCGCTTGTAATCCTCTACAGTGTAGTTAAATATCTCATCTTATACTCCTTCTCTAGCCTCCTCAAAGGTTTGACTGTAATTCTAAGGAAAATATATGCCGACAGTACCAGATAAAATTACATAGAGTTTCTCACCAATTTCATCTATTTTAAATAAAGTAACAAAAGCAATGTTGCCTCATTTGTGGCTTAGGAGACAAAATCATTAAAGAAAAGAAAGGAACATCAAGAAAAATGTCAATAATATTTAAGCTTAAAATCTTTAAAAGAACCTCATAATTTCTAAGTACTTTGCTAGAAAATGAGTTTATTAGGATCATATGTTTCGACAGTAGCTGTTTGAGCAATCTTCGTAATAGCTTCTTTCTTCAAGCGATATGTTGTGATCAATGGATGGTCAGAGTTAATAAGAATATCTCTGATTATGCATGCTTCGAAAGAGCTTCTAGTTGTCTTCGACAGGCTCAACAACTTCAGCAACTGTGGTGCATGAAAAAAAAAGAAGAATATTTTGCCATGTGTCTCCATTAGTCTGTAAAAGTAATGAAAAAGTAATATCAGCTTACCACTGCGCTATTGTCTTCCATCAATTGATTCACCAACAAATCAATAGTTTCTTCCCCTTTTTTGGAGTAAATTCACGCGTTAAAATCTTATTTATTAATAATTCCTTTGAGAGCTTACTCTCGTTTTTTGTTAGGTGAGCTCAATATTATCTCTTTTGTGGAATTATGCTTCAAGAGAGATGAACTAAGAATAGTATAAACATACAAATACCCATAGAAAAGAACTTAAAATTATCAGTTTGATAGATTCATTTTTTGCTCCATATTTTTTAGAGAAAATAATGTGTGAGGTTAATCTCTAGCAAAACAAACTTATTTTTCTTTGAGAACTAATCAAAGGGGATGGGGAGGGGAGGAGATTGCAGATTTGTAAGAGACTCCGTTTTTATATTAGTATTAAAATAGTTAATCATTCCTCCCACTCTCAGAAAATTATGTATCTTAGAATAATAGATGTTGATTTCTCATTGGTGCATGACATCCCTGAGAACTGTAGAAATTAAAGGAAATGCCTCTTTCTTTGATAAAAAAATTCATTGATATTTAGTTAAGATTCTTAAAAAATCTTAGTTATCAGATCCACCAGATATTTTTTATTTTATCTGCAAAAATCCACTTCACATTAGAAGCATTGTAAGCCTTGGTTAGTTGAAGCATATGTGAGTTTTTTCATGAAATAACCTCCATTTTTTGCTTTTGTTTTCAAATTAATCCCTTCTAGATTATCACCCCTTGTTCCAACTGAAAGAATTTGATATTTGTGTATTGCTTTTTGTAATTTTTGAAATTCTGTTGAGTCACATAGTCTGTTAATCAAAATATCTTACAATTTAACTTCTCATCGTTTCCGCTGAATCAATACACCCACACCCAAATCTGATTTATTTTGTTCCCTTTCTCTTGCCTTTCCTCCAATTCATTGATTAATTAACCTCCTAAGTGCTAATTGATCTCTGCTCGAAAGAAGTTAAGAAAAAGAAATTAAAGTTTCCGCAGTATCCGAAACAATTAATTAAACAGTTAAAACTTTTTAATTTGGAAGTAAAAAAATTGTCCTTTTAATAAGGTTGAGCAACGCCTAGAGAAACCAATTCATACAGTTTTTTAGCATTTCAGGCAAATCTGACTATAGTACACCCGCTTAATGAATTCAATTCTTGAAAAAAAATGTTGCTTTAAGTCCCGCAAATGTTAAAAACCAAACCTGTCTTCCTTACATAGTTTATGTAAAAATGCATTGCTAAAAAAATAAATAAAATTCGTTCTTTCATCTTTTCTCCAAACTTCTATGTTTGCACCGATATTGCCAAAGAAGTCACTTTATGCCTCTCCGTCTAAATTATCTCTCATTGATCTCTTCTAAGTAGCAAATTTATATGCATTAAATACATAAAACTATTGTAAAGAGAGAAATCTAAAAACATGGATAAACAACAATAACAAGAAAAAAACCATGTGAAGATTAGAAAAATTAACTTAAATTTTGATTGGGTGGGGAGATGAAACGAACGTTGAAAATGAAAATATCATCGTTAAATGTTCTGAAAGAAGAAGTTTAAATTAAAAATTTCACTTAGAAAAGGAATTAGTATTGTCCGTTAGGAGGGAAAGGTAATTTTGTGATTATTTGTCTGTCGATCTCCCCAAAAGGTTTTTGGAATACCAAGATAACAAAGGGAAATCAAACGATATTGAGAAAACAGATGACTTGAAATTAAGCTTTAAAAGATATACTAAATATTAAGAAAAGAGATTGGCTTTCATGAATATCGTTTTCAAAACAAAAGAGAGAGAAATTATCTCCTATTGGTTTTTGTTATGTTGATACTAAATTAGGGGGAAGGGGAGTGGGTGGGAGGGTGTAATGAAACCAAAGATGTTGTGAGGTTATCGCTCCCTCTTTAGTATAAGCCCAACTATGTCACATAATGGAAATTGCGCTTTTAAACTGACTTTTATTTCTCATTTTTGCAATAATATTTATTCAAATATTTAAAATGTCTCCAAAAGATAATATCAACTTGCTTTAATTTCAACAAAAAAGAACTAATTAGTAATAGTTTAAATTCAAATATCCATTGTATTCCAGCGCATTTTGACAAGAATAAAATTACTTGCAAGACAGACAAAATCACTAAATTATTCATTAAAATAGATAGACACAAATAGACAAAACACAACACAGCTGATTGCATAAAAATACACTTTTTCTAGTTGTGCAATTGCTTTTATTGATGATTCTTTTTGGAGTTGAGTTGATCTCTTGTAAATTTTTGATTCCCCCAAATGAAGTGACTCATTAAGCTCCATGAGGAGTAATTACAAAGGACAGAATTGAAATTAGTAAATTATTTTGTAGTTGTAGATCTATTCGAAATTCCCACTTTGATTGAAGTTCTATTCATTTATGATTGAAAAAATTTCAGTATTTTTTATTTTTGATGTGCATATTTCTCTGTGCAATTAATTCTTGTGTCCACAAAGCAATTTCAGGATGGTTATTAATTTTACTAACATTATAATTGAAAAATTCAGAAAGATCTACTCCAGGATATTATTATTCATATTCAAATGCCTGAAGCAGCAATTCATATTTATCAATGTCTTTCACTAGTTTCGATTCAGGACATTCACGTTCTTCATAGTCTCTCCATAAATTGTATAATTCTAGTTGAAGTTGTTTATCAGGAAGTGCTCTGAGAAGTTGTCTCATGCCATTATCCTCTAGTTTGTGTTTTTCATCTTCAGGTACACCATCTTCAGGAGTTAAATCACCTACGATAATCTCAGCTAGATCATGAATAATAGCTATTTTCATGCATCTTGTGATATCGATTTTGGAATCTCTAGAAAACATAAGACACAAGACACTCATTCTCCAAGAATGATCAGCTACACTCTCGACATTTTGAATCCCCTTGAATTACAACCATCCAGCTCGTTTGACTCTTTTCAGATCACCAACAAGTTTAGCGAATTAGTACACTCCGACTGTTGCAGGTTGATTCGTCACAGAAGAAGCCCTCCTAGTTAGCTCAGCTGCGACAGAGAAAATTTAAGATTGGGGCTTGGATTCTATAAGGGAGCTGAAGGAGAACGATAGTGCCTTTTTGTGCAGCATTTTGATGAAGATTAATATGATGTTTTTGTGTGTTTTGGGTATTATTCGTGATATTTTTTAGAGTGTGATATGATAATAAGATAATTAAATTATTAAAAACAGCCCAGCTGTCTTTATACTGACTAGTTGATAGACTTGAGAGAATATATTAGCAACTATTCCACGAAATAGATTAAAATTTCGTCACTTTTGATGTTTTTTAAGATTTAATATACGGACTTTCACTTTAAAGCAGCCACTAGAGTGAAGGTAAGATTTAAATTTCTTTTCTAGAAAGTATAATAATATAACACTTAATGATCAGTGAAATTTTGTTTTTGTATTTTTATTCTTCTTATCATTATTATCATTTTTTTCTTCTTATTGATAATAAGGAGTTCTTCTCTCTTGGGGTCATTTGAATCATATCAGAATGGAGAACAGAAAATAAATAATTCTATTTTTTAAATAAATGCATTATAAAACTAAATGAAAAAAGTTAGTTTTTGTATTTTTAAATCAATTTATGACATTTTTCCTTTGAAAACTAGCAGGAGTTTTAGGAGGATTCATGTGTAGTATTGATAACATTACTTATTTTTTTGAGTGATATGGTACTTCCAAAACACTGATCTTAGAGGAATAAATTAAAATTAAGATAAGGCAATATTTATTGGCTTTTATTCCCTTGAAGTTGATATTTAAAAAGAATTTAAATTGTTGTGTTTTCTTCTTCCTCAAAACAGAGGATTTTTAAAATGTATGTTACATAATTTATCCATATTTTTTAGTTATCAGATTTTTAAATAACTATTTTTTATTATTCAAAACTCACTGATCATTATTTTCTGTATTTTTGTTTTTATTTTGCTAGTTTTTCTTGCATTATCATTCTCTTCATCCTTTGCATAATTAACCTTAGAATACCTCATCCTTCTTTTCTTTTTCTTTTCGAAGCTTGGTTCAATAAAGCTATTGATCAAAATCATTAATAATAACATTTGGAAATAACTAATATCAAGTTTTAAATGATTCTGACTCTAAGCTTTGATTTTGGCTCTTCTTTCTTTTTTGTTGGGAAGTTTTTTCTTTTAAAGGTCTTCAATAACCTCTTATGATTTATCAATAAAGTTGTACTTCAACATCTAGATTGTCTTTTTCCTTCATAATTGATAAAAAATAACAAAAAGAATTAAGCTGTAATTTATTCAAAAGAATTTCAATTGCATTTTCTCTTACTTTATTTTTTCATGTTTCGAAAATCAATTATCTTGGGAAATGATGCATTTGAGTGCGTTTTTTATAAAAGCAACACATTATTTAGTTTGTGTTTTATTAAGTTTTTCTTATTAATCGTTACAAGCTTTTCGAGAATCTATTGAAAATAACTTATTTATGAAATTGGGGAGAGAAGGAAGGCTTTAAATTTTTTCTGGTTACGTTTATTATCGAAAACTAAAAGAAAACTAACAAATACAAAGAGCTGTTGCTTAGTATAGCTTTGTAGAAAGATTTAACTATCTTTCTGTTAAGAATAAAGTAATTTGAAATAACAAACAAACACAAAAAACGAGTCAATTTTTGTTTGATTTATTGAAAAAATTAATTCCAAAACACTCTAGCCAGTTAGTTTCAAACGCAATACCATAATGAAGGAAAGCCGTAGTAACTCTCAATGTAAAATAAATATTTACTTTCTTCTCTACTTTCTTCAAATGAGTATTCGAATACCCTCAATACACTCTAATTAACCTCCATTTTTGTTGATATCCTCCACAGTGTTGTAGTCCACACAGTAATCACAATGGTCATCACAGCGAAAAGAAGTCTAAAAGCTCTCTGCTGCCTAAATCAAGGAATTTCTGAATGAATCTGAGCGTCTTGGAGAGTATGAAATTATCTTTGAACACACTCCAAAAATTCCTTTTTATGCTGAAATAACTGATATTTTTTAGGCAAAACGAAGAATTCGCAGATACCCTCCACGATAAAAATGCACTTGAAAAAATAATGATGAAACAGACTTTCCTGCAGAAAAACGAATTGTTCGATCCTATTGATTACTTTGGAGGATTGAAAGTTCCTGATTTAGCATTGACAATCCAAGATACCAGGCTTTCTGATATGTTCAAACCAGCAACTTGTAATTCCATTAGCTCTGATATTTTGTAGCAATTTAAATATTTCTTGATCATGTTTTTGCGCCTTGTTTTCTTGAGTAGAAGAAATGCCATGTCCTGTGTCCAGATCGAAGAGCAAAGAAACATCAGCGACATCCACACCATCTCTGATTAAATAAAAATCAGTTGCCTCCTTTACAGGACTAAAGCCAACTTCAAAATATCAATAATCTCAGCATTAGCCTAGTCCATAAACTAGTTGTCTTCAAAACTACCCTCTAAGGTCTGGTAACAAGTCTCCACCAAGATCAGCTGTCTTGCAAGATAAAGAAAATTTCGAAGGTACCAAGAAAATACCTACAAATATAGTTAAATCTCATAATTATTCAAATTCTACCAATGTACTTTGCGATATACAATCAAATTACCAAATGAATAAGAAGCAATGTATGCTCTCACAGTTTAGTACTGTTCCAGCAAATCAATCTACTGAATTAACCCATTTAAAGTCTACCAAAACTGATTTTTTATCATAAATAAATAATTTCAATGCGAATAACAACACTATGACAATTATTCAATCTTCATCTAGCTCTCCTTCGAGACCTATCCCTTAGTCACTCCCAACAGAATAAGCATCTTTGCATAACAGCTCTTCACAGACTCATATGAAGAAAATGTCATCGTGGGCAATATTTGCAGAAATCAATTAAAAAAGTAAATTGGAAGAATCTGGATAATCCTAATAAGATCAAATCGTATGTAAAAACCTCAGCGAACCTCAAGACACATCTCCATGTAGCAACGGTACTGCTTATGAAAACCATCTACAACCCTTTAGAACTCCAGTTGAAGGTCAAAATAGCTTGAGTGAGAGTGGAATCAGTGTGAAAGATATCCTCAGAGGTTTAAGTAATTCTGGTTCTTCAAACAAAAAAGAAGGCAAAATTGATGAAAAAGGTACCTAGATTCTGAACGAAAAGGACAAGAAACATGACAAAATCAATTTTATCAACCATGGCATCAATACCAAAACAACTAATATATCTAGTAATATTTGGAAAAAAGAAACCCCGGCGATTGGTTTTTCAGGTAGAATGCAAATGCTTGCCTCGATGGAGTAGCTAACATTAGAAACTCAACCATAATGGGGGAATAACAGCTAGATTAGTTCAAATAAAGCTGGTTCGACTGTTCCATCGTCTTCATCATCACAAACCAGCAACTACAGTAGTAATTTGAGTTTAGTCAAAAAAGCTGTGTTTAATGGGCGAGCTGATATGAATCGTGCAGGTTCATATTAGCTGAAGAAACAGACCCCAAATTAAACAGAAAATCGTAATGTCACAGCAAAATCTGCGGTTTCTACTGCCCCAACTTCTGAAATAACTTTAAGCCTTTAGAATTAACCCCACCAATCACTTGATCCTCTTCAGTAACTTTCTCTTGGATTCACAATCCCAATCACCAAAAAATCTCTTAACCCTCAAACAGAAACTAATATTATCGCAGACTAACACATAAATTCAATCCAACCACAACAGTACCTTGGAGACAATGCATCACTCTTCCTAAACCGATAATATAGACATGCACCTATTTAAGCTCTTGAATATCTTCCTTCTCTAAACTGCTCCATTTAAAACAACGTTCTATTATCTTCTCCGACTGTCTCATATTACAAAACAACCCCTCAACAAATCGATAGCAAAAAGATCCTAGCCAATTCAGGTGCTTCTTCTGCTTCAGAGGTTGTCATGCTTACAACGCCGCTAGATTAACAATTCAAGAATCTCATCTAACCTAAACTTTCGTAAGACAATGAACCAAAATATAAATCACCAGAAGAGACTCTTAGCATTGATAATTGCTAGATACAATCTTCGGAAAATATCTGCAATGTATTTCGCAAAAGTTCAGGAGATACTAATAATAGCAATAGTACTAATAAACTTTTCAGTATGTCCTCACTGATCAATGGCAATCTCTAACCCTAACCATTTAATCACATCTTGCATGAAGATAAATCAAGTTATTCTCCATCTACAGGGTTTAATTCGAATGCACCATTTTCCTATCTACATCAAAGCACCCAACAAGAAGGATTTTAACATCCCGAATAACAACAATAATTCTACTCGAACATTCCTTCCGCATATTCGAGTATTTCACAAGGAATGCAAGATATTTCCACAATCCCATAATTATTATTAGCACCTGAACATCTCACGAGAGCAAAGATGTTTGAGTAGAAACTCACTTCTGAGCAGTTCTTCAAAGACAAAGAGAATTTAGAGCTAACTTTTCAAGAAGACACCGTGCCTGATGAAAATGAATGTGATATACCATGTCCAGACGATGAAGAATAACCTGAAGGAGTGATAAACGACAGGACTTAAGAAAGTTATGCAACGTTCTGTGGTCGAACTGAGAAATGTTTTGATATTTAAAAAAATATTTCTAACAGCAACTCAGATATGCA
>Ga0302285_10001750_pt1 | contig 12115 bp, 8 predicted proteins | sample III_Fen_E2_2_FD_200455 | JGI IMG/M metagenome (GOLD analysis project Ga0302285, IMG submission 200455) | Peat permafrost microbial communities from Stordalen Mire near Abisko, Sweden - III_Fen_E2_2 | ecosystem: Environmental > Terrestrial > Soil > Wetlands > Permafrost | place: Sweden: Abisko...
CAACTCAAAATATTAAATCTATTTCTTTAATTTAGCCTTATCAAAATGTGAGGTGATACAGAAACAGTCTGCCAATCTCAATCTATCTCTTTAGAAATTAGGCTATTTTCAACCTGATTTAAACAGAATTCAACTACAGTATCATTCCTTGCTGAGTGGGCTTTTGTGTTTGTTAACATTCTATTTTCGATACTAATTATTGCTTCAAAAGCTGACAAATTAATCTATTTACCAAATTTAAATTATCTTGCTTGTTGAACAAAGTCCCTCATCATATCTGGAAAAATTTTTATAGCTAACTTCATTTGGTAGACACTAAATCCTCTACTCTAAAATTAAAGAGGAAACTAATCTGCCTCCTTGATTCTCTTAATTTCGTCATACAAAATAAAATAGTACAGTAGTTTAAGAAATAAAATTAAAACTTCACACCATTAATAGATGTAAAATGTGATTCTAAAAAAAAGGAGCAACAAGAAGCTTCTACGCATGCACTGCCACCATTCATATCTCCTTAGTCCTTAACAAGATCCAACTTCCTAAAAAAAACCTTAAAGACACATTTATTTGATTGGTAACTAGGAATCAAAGATAAAACACAGTTTCAAAGCAGTTATGAATTGGACGGACAAGGAAATTAAAACGGCATGATAGTGTTTCAACCAAATGAGACAAACATTTAAAAGATTGATTGAATGCGTTCAAGCTAAGTTTTCAGATAAAGGACACAATTAGAAGATTCAATTTTGGGAGAGACTCTATCTCAGTGAGACTTCACTAGTAAGGTGATTTCAGAAATGCATTTGAATCTCAGAGTTATCTCAGCTTTATTCCAATCATTTAGAATCAAATGTTGGTGAATTTCTAGAAAATATTTCATTCTAATCAAAGTAAAATAAGCTTGCCAACATTAATTCAATCAAGGAGTTCAAATTGGCTTAATTTTGTTATTTTCATTGTGTGTGTCTCTTTAAGGATACTTCTAGTTGTCAGAAATTTAAGCAATACATTTGGTTTTTTGAAGGTTATCTTTTCTACAGCGTATCTTGAAATCTTGTCAAGATTCTATTTTCTCTGCAACCAATTCTCTCAAGTCCTTAATGCAGTAAAAATGCTTGATCATTTATCACTTGAATGTAGAACTCGTTAGATATTGATTTATTGAGTTACTTCTTAGTTTTTTGAAATCAAAATATTGAACAGCCCTGAGAATTACATTCTATTTACATTTTATTTTTATTACTAGAAAAGAAAACACAAACTTAAAACAAGAATCATAGAATAAGTAGAAGAATTGGCCACTTAAACAAATCTAAAACTATTGAAAGAGGAGTTCTCAAATGATATCTTGAAATTTGAATTATTTCACCTAGTTAGTTGATAATTAATTCTCTTTTTATTTTGAATTGCAGCTTCAATTAATAGGTAATTTCGCTCAAAGCAAATTGATTGAATAGTTTAATTATTATTTCGTGAATTTTTTTTCTTATTATCCGCTTTTAATCCCTAACATTATTTAATCTCAATTCTTCCTAGAAACTTTATACTTGGCCAAGAAATTTCTATTCAATTAAATATTGTACTTTCTATCTCATAGGGCTGATAGAACTCAGAATGTGTCAATATGGCTCCCACCTTTTAAATGTCTAAAAATAGCAAACAATTCTATTTCTTTGATTTAAACTATTCTTTCTTAAAGAAGCTGGTTCTTCTATTGAAGGCTGTGACTTTCAAATTGAACTAGATTCCTGTTTTGCTCTGCTCTGATTCTTCCCCCCTGATAAAAGTTATTAATTTCTATCCCAAGCTGGCTATACAAAAGCTAATTAAAAAAACATTTAGAGATTCTTAAAATAAAGAATAATCAAACATCCTCAACTACTTCCTCCTATTCTTCTATAGTCTGTCCTTCATGCAAAACTACCCTGCTCTTGAACAACAAGACAGAGAAAAAATAGAAATATTCGCAGCAGTCAGAGGACTACTCTCCGAGGAATCCTCCTCCAGAAATGGATTGCAAGTAGTCATGCAACTCCAGAACTCTTAGTCTAAACTATGGAGTGATGCTTTCAGAACCGAAGCTGTCATCATTAATAAATTGAGCAACTACGCGAATTATGCCAAATCCTATGTTATGGACTACATTTTTGAAGTTACTTAATCAGCCAAGTTTCTTCTTTGCGAAGAAGGGAGGAACAACCAAGCCCTCTGTGAAAGTTCCGCAACTATCGGACAAATTGTCGGCTCCAGGAATTCTACTCTGATCATAGATTTAAAAGATTCGAAAACTGGAAAATTCGCTGGAAAGCTCATTTTAAGGGCTGAGAAGGTCACGATGTGCAATGATGAAATCTTCTTGAAAGTGAATGGGAGAAAACTCAAGGATCTGCGTTTCTGGAGCAAGTCTAGTCCGTTCTTGGTGTTTATGCGCTCAAGTGAAAATATGCAGCCAATAAAGGTGCTCGAAACTGAAAAAGTGGATAATAATCTCAACCCGCAGTTCAAACGGATCTCCATTAAAGCGCAAAAACTCTGCAACGGTGACTACAACATGCCGATCATCGTCGAATGTTGGGACTACAACGACAACGGAAAGCACGATTTTATAGGGAGTACCACCTTCTCCATCAATTAAATTGTCCAAAATAACATAAAAGAGTTTAAGCTTGTCAACAAGAAAAAGAACGAAGATACAGGGTTCATCACTTTCGTTGAATCTAAGCTTTAAGAAAAACCATAGTTCTTGGATTACATTAGAGGCGGCATTCACTTGAACTTGATTTGCGCCATCGATTTCACAGGTTCCAATGGTGTCCCTACCAGGCCTGATAGTCTCCATGCGATTTTCAATAACGGACAGATGAATCAATATTAGCACGCAATAAGCTCAGTTGGTAAAATCCTTCTGGATTATGATGAGGACAAGATGATTCCACTTTTTGGGTTCGGTAGGTTAGTGAATGTGATCTTATATAGTATTGATGATATTTTTTTCTTCCAAATTAGGAGCTAAACCCAAATTGCCCAATTTTTCCTTCCCTCAAACATTGCATTGCTTTCCCGTCAATGGAAATCCTCAATAACCGAGTGTCCATGCACTTCAAGGACTAATGGAAACCTACACGCATTTCTTAAAGTATGTAGAACTATCTGGTCCAACTTTGTTCAACCCTTTGATCTAAGAATCAATGAAATCTGCTTAAAACAGTAAGAATACAGATGATGGCAATTACTACATTCTGCTCATTTTGACTGATGGAGAGATTCACGATATGGATTTAACTGTTTCTTCTATTGTGGCGTCGTCTCACTTACCTCTGAGTATCATCATTATTGGCATCGGCAATGCTGATTTCACAAACATGGAGATTCTTGATGGAGACAATGGACTAATCGATTGCAATGGTAACTATTATTTTAAGTTTGTCTTTTGAAGTTTGACTTGGTTCGTAAATCTAGGAAAAAAAGCTGAAAGAGATCTAGTGTAGTTCGTGCCCTACAACTAGTTTAAGAATGATGCTGAGTTGCTCGCTTAGACCGTGTTGGAAGAACTACCGACGTAGTTAGTAGAGTATCATTAATTGATAGGCAAAAAACCAAATCAGATACAAGCTCAAAACATCTAGTCAATACAGCCCAACAACATTCCAGCTTCGAATGCAGCCTTTGGTTAAAACCTCATTAAGGCAGGTTTCATGAATCGGATTATGCAAAATGCCATGCAAGAACCTTCTAATTCATTCCCCTTCTCAGTCAACTCTTCTCAGTCGGCACAGTAATTTCCAAAGCAGCAAGACAGAGGATTTGATAATATTAGCGAAGTTCCTTACTAAGAAGATAATTCCTAGCAACATCCTTACGCCTTCTCTCTGAATTCTAGTAACTTTAGCATCAAACAATAATAGAGTCCTTTCGCTCCTCCCCCACCTCCAATGTGAACCAAATTAATTTTCTAATCTCCAAACAATCTAAACTATTTTATTTAGTCAATTTCGTATTTTTTTATCATTTGTGTGTCTTGAATAACATATCCATTAACTAACTTAACTTAGCTGTGTTAATTTTGTTTATTCATGTGTATTTTGAGAAATCAGAATTGCTAATTCTTGTAAATTCTTCATTGAATTACAATTTCAGATCTTAATGAGGATGCAAGCTTTAGATTTATCTTTGAGAACACATTTGGGATCAATAGCAATGGATTTGTCAGAATTATCTCATGGACAAACTTCAAAATTGAAAAACAATAATTTTCTAAAAAAATAACTCAATTCCAATATTAAAACTAAAAAAACCGCTCTTTATCAAATTTATTCACAATGTTAAAAGGATACTCGACCATCTGATTAAATTGCCTCGACGGAAACAAAAGAGCATTAGTTACCTTAGAAATAAATCCTCGTAAGGCCGTTCAAAAGAAGGGGAGATCATTCTGCATTTTGAGAGTTATTAATGACAATAAAAGCAGCCAGGGGGTATTCGGGAGGTGAACTCTAGCAATTAATACAATTATCTCAAATAAAATTATAAAAAGAGCAAGACAAACAAACACTCAAATCAAACTCAAAGGAAAACTTAAAGAAAAGAGATAGAGAGAGATAGCAACATCTACAATAGTAGCAGAAAGGTGTAGTTGGCTGAAATGGATCCAATGGAAGGAGAACTTGTTTTAAAGACTGAGAAACTGACTCTAAACACTCAGGGAGGCAATCTCATGGGCCAAACAGAATCTGGAGATATTGATGATTACACTCCCAACCGCGGCAGATTCTTCTCCTCCATGAATTACAAAGAATATGTCACTAAGTTTGATAAGCCGCCTTCTCGCCCTCAGATCATGTAAATAACTTAAAATGGTACTATCCAAAGCTTACAACTGCTTTCATTTCAAAGCCCTCTGCCAGGAGATCCAATTCAAGAGAAGAGCTTCTCACTTGATGGAATGGAGACTGAGTAGAATGCAACGTAAAAGAATCCTTCAGTAATGTAGATGATGCTTGAGAATATGTTATTGTTGGTTTAGGAGAAGTTACTCGAGGAGTGTCCCTATGAGACCATTAGAAACAAGTGCAAACAGTAGTCTGAAGTCGAACTTAGAAGCCAAGACAATAGAGGAAGAGGATGAGGACGAAGACATTGAGGGAGGAAGCAACTAAGAAGTTCCCATCTATCCAATTGATTAGCTTCCTAAAGACAATAACATCGTGACTAATATCATTTAGAACAATGAATTCATCCGCAGTAGATCACAATCAGAGAACTACTCCAATCTAAGCATCTTCAACTTTTGCCAGAATGTTCGCTCAAAGCAGAACTCCGTCATCAATTGATGCCTTAATAGATAATCAGCCAGCACTTCACAATTTGATTTTTCACCTCACTGGCACAGCTACTTATTCCTCCTTTTCCTAGTTCAACTTCTTCTTCTTCTGGCTCTAGAGATGAGTTTACTTCTATTTTAGCTCTCAACGTTATCTTTCTACACCACAATCAAATATTGCCATACAAACACAAGCATTTATCTCTCTCTTTCATTCACTTTTAATAGAAATCTTCCTCCTCCTTTAACACATACACATCCATCAATCCAAAGCGACTAATATTAATAAGACACACAGCTGTTTGAATTCTAAATTACTGGCAAGCAATCTCAACAACTGATTCCCAATGTTTATTTTTAAGAAAGTTCATGCTATTGTTAGTTCGAATAATCTGTGTTTCTTCATTTACTTACTTCCCAAAATAACTCCTAAACTAGGCATTCCTTTATATTTCTCATAATTTTCACTGCTTTTGAGCATATTCCTAAATATTCTGCTCCTGTTACCTTATGATTTGAGTTGCCATTTGACAAATAAATCCTTCATTCGTTGAGTGAAATGTTGAGTATTTTTGGAAAAACTTTGAGAAATGCAAAATGGGCTTTCTATTTCTGTATTTCATGTTCAAATAGTAATATTTTCTTTTTAGACTAGGAAATGAGTTGATTGTATAATCTGCCTAATCTATTGCTCATTTGGGGCTATTTCACTGAAGTTGATTTGATTAACTGATTCATTACTTGTTTCAAAGAAGAGAACAGCAAAGAACTAAAACATAGACATTCTAAACTTCAGAAGACTGCCTTATTCTATTCCCTCCCTCATCTACCTTGAGTCGCAATATTTATTTTTATCAAACAAATTTTTATTCTCAGAAACTTATTAAAACATTTATTGAGGAAAGTTTCAAGGGGGGGAGGGAGAAACTTAGGAGGTTCTACTGTATACCTTTTTATATACTCTTTGATTTATTGCTCTAACTGGAATTCCTTTGTTTTATTGACTGTCCTTTAAGCAAATACCCGTTTTCGCATGAGTCGAGAACTACTGGAAAGCAGAGCTAGAGACTGTCTATTAGATGAAGCTGAGGAGTCACAGTTGTCGGAGAGATCAGCTAGACCTCATGGGACAGTTGCTCTTTCTTCTTTGCTTAAAAAGAGTGGATTCATGGAAGGTTGGATGAATTATGCGCCTCTTGGTGAAAAAGATACCAATTTCAGCTCTGAAAGGGTATTCAAAGTGTCTCAGCGAAATAACCCTTCGATTGGAAAAAAAGAAACATTGAGAAAGAGTTAACTTTAAATCAACATGATTAATCCTACCACTTCCTTTCAGAGCTAAATGGAAGGCAAACAACAGAGAAATGTTAAAGGCGCCAGGCTGAATGCTGACTAGGAGTAATAACAAAAACCTCAGCTTCGAATACTTCAGCCACAGCTCTCTAATTAGCTAGTATAATTTGGCCATGAAATAAAGCCTTCCAGCAAATATTAGATACGAGGAACGAAACAGAGTATAATATCTTCTTCTAAAGAAAGGTATCCCTCAGTCGAAAGCTTGATTCATGCACGTCTGCAAATGTAATCCCAGCAAATCAATTTAAAGCTATTGCAACAAAGAAATACATAGCAGGATTTAGCTTCTTCTCAGACCAATTATTCTCCTGAACTACCCAAAATAGGCCTTCCTAAAAAACTAAGCACCCGAAATCAAAGCAGTAAAATTGTCGGGCTTTTCTCTCTGGCTCAGCAGCGCAAAAGGAGTACTTCTCAGCTTGCTCCATATTAAAATAGTCTTTTTCACAATTCTAGCAGCAACGCCAGTAATTTTAAGGATACTAAGTACAGTCGAAATATTAGCTCTAGCTTCAACGAGAGTGCTTTAGAAAGTTACCTTCAAGACTATGCCAGACCTTAGTTGGTTTCCCACAGAGATTCTTACTAGTATTCAGATGATTCCGAAACTACTCGACCTGTAACTTCAAAAATGAGTTCGAGGACTCAGTTATCAGCTTAATCCAATAGATAGATGCATCAATGTAAGATTCGCTCTGTTTCTCCTAAGATTCTCTACAGGCAATAAAACAATCGCAAGGAAATTAATATATCAGCAAGACCTTCATCATCAAAAACAGATGATATTAGTATTTAGTTATTGTAAAAAGGCACACTTCAATATTAATAAACTCATGAATAGCACACAACCAAGAAATATATCCCTTTACCTCAGATAATAAGTTAGATTCAAGCTGAAAAGAAATCAATTGGAATTAGCAGACTTGACGAAATATACTCCTCCATAAAGAGCCAAGTCAAATAGCACTAATAAATCATGACTCGTATGCAAAAAGAGCAATATTTAATAGATAAAAATGCAGTAGAATAGTTCGAAATCAAAAGGAATTAAACATATTTATTATGGAATTGAATGGCAACTTGATGCACTGTCCGATATCATCTACCTGTGAAAATAACAGAAATAAAGAGATAGAGAAACAAGATGGATCAATAACAACTAAAGACATTTGGCTGATTGAGTTTACAAAATGCAAAAGAAAAGGATTATCTTGAGGGTCAGTGGATGGCTAGATTCTTTGAGAAATAAGTGTTCAGCTCTTTGATGTTAGAAGTTTTGGCATCGCTTCTGTGTTAGGTCTGCTACAAGCATTGTGATTCCATAAGAGCTGAGTTTGAGCGCAGAGTCTGCTGAGACTCATTCTGCAAAAAGGCATTTTACTCTTTCAGCGATTCTATTTTCTTCTTCAAATCTCTTTCGTTCTTTTCTTTCTCTTCTTTCAAGACATTATAATTCGCATGCCAATCCTCACTCAAATTAGATTGCTGGCTATTCAAATGACTCACTCTTTAAGTCATGTTAGCTGCATTATTTTCTTTGAAAGCATTGCTAGAAGGCAAGTTATTTGCTCCTGAAGTTCTAACACTCGAGATGATGTTGGTCTTCTTGAATTTATTATTACTACCGCTCGATTTGTACCTTGCTAGTTCTTAATTGAGGGCACTGATCTGCTTTTCAAAGCAAGAACTCATCTTTATTTTAACAGCTTCATCATGCTCTTCAAACTGTTTGTCGAGCATTTCATATTTGTTCCTCCATGCCTAAGCTTCCTATGTTGAAGAGGCCAGCTGACCCTTTAATTTTTTATTTTCTTCTTACATTTCTATTACTTTCACTTCGTTCAATTCTTGTATCACTCCTCCACTATCACTCCTTCTCCTGCTACTGCTTTGGCTATTACAATTAGCCGATGCATGCTGAGATTATTGCGATTTCTATGCAGAGTCTTTAAGATCTTGATATTTCTTTCTGAACATGGTGTTGTCTTGAAACGCAGAATTTGAAAGAACTGTTTGTTTGTCTAACTCAGAGATCAGAACAGATACTTTAGATTCAAGTGTTTTGATGCTGGCCTGGTACTCTTGCTCTTTAAGAGTAGAGAGTCCATTTTGTTTGCTGAGAGAGGGGCTAGCTGATTATCTACAGATGATGCCCTTATTAGTTTCGCGCAGGAAATCGTCTTGTCTGTTTTGATATTCTGCAAATTCTTCCCTGTTATTGAGATTCACTGCTACGCGCTATGCTGAGTACTATTATTATTATTATTATTATTATTATTATTATTTTTATTATTCCAAAACCAAAATCCATTGAATTGATAAGTAAAAAGAAATAATTTACTATTGGCTATTCAAATTGTCTCAGTTTAGTCATCTGTGGAGTAAAAAGATCTACAGATTGCACTGAAGATGTCATAAAACCAATTGGTGAAGTGAAGTTCGAATTACTTTTGCTGCAATTCCTGTCACTAGAGTCTTTTGCTGAAGTTGTAAGCTAACGTATAGGGGGAACAGAGCTTTACCCAAGAGGAGAACCATAGCAAAACACTTCTTAATTTTATTATGGACTAGATGTTCTAGGAGCAGAAGAGGTAAAGATGAAATTTTCTGAGGAAGAAATAGAATTTTAATTATTGTTTGAAGAATGAGGCTATGAAACTTAGTATCCTGTGTTTGTTATTGCCTGATTGTAAGTGCTCTTCAGGTTCGTCAGTGAATGCTAAGAAGAAGGGGCGAATAGGGAAGCATTATTAGTGGACCCAACCAGACTTGTTTTTTAAGAGTCGTCAGAAGGTTTGTTTGAAAAAGAGCCAGGATTCATTGCAGGAGCTGGAGCAGAGGCATACTAAGTTGAACGGCCTGAACCCAATGAAGCTCCCCCATCAAACTTGGAATTCCTTGTCTTTTGCATCAATTTATTCAACATCTGTTTGCAAGCACCAAACCAAGATAAACTTCTTTGAGTTATCTTTAAACGTTATTTATTATTGTTGATTTAGTATTGGACTCTATGAAATTGCTTAAGAATTCTTAAATAATCCAAGTACGCCTGTTTCAACTAGCTTTGAGCAGCACTAAAGAAAGTTGGCTGTCAAACACTGTGAGGCTGATGCTTTTGGGAGCTGTTGGAAATTGGTAGTTATTACTTTTGCAGAATGCAATTTGCAATTAAAAATCCGCGTTATTAATTATCAATCAATTGTTTTTGATTTAAATCAATAAGCTGATACTTACTGTTGCTGCTATTTGAAAATAAAACAAATATGAATGATTAAGATATCACTTTATAACAATTTTGCTGTTCCTCGATACTAATTTACTTATTGTTTAATCAGGTACATTGCATTCTAAGAATTAATAATTCAAAGTCATTTTTATTAGAAGTGCTTCATAAAAATACAACATCAAAAATTTAAAAAGCTCCGAGACCGGGAATTGAACCCGGGTCTCCTGAGTGACAGTCAGGAATACTAACCACTATACTATCTCGGATTGGAATAAACTTTTTCAATCGAGAGTCCTACCTATTCCTCTCGCTTCTAAATTAGCTCTTTGAATTTCATTTCCTTAGATTTCGCAAAATCATTTGAAGAATTTAGTGAATCGAAAAACATCTTTTTTAAAAAATAATTCTTTCCGACTTATTTGTACTTTTGAGAATTCCTTTTAGGTTATTCACTCCTTTGTGATGAACAAATCTTGGGTGTTCTACTTTTGGAGAAGTACTTTTTGTTGATTTGTAAGCAGAAAGCAATCAAAATGTCAAGATTGCGGAAATCTCAAGAAGTCCTTTTCTTGTCGTATTGAATAATAACACATACTTGAAATCAGTTGGAATGAATTCTCTTTATTTCGAAAGTAAATCGACTTTGTAATAAGATTATTGTGCTACTCTAATGCATATGTACAAATATTGGATACACTCAAGGAATGATCCTAAGAATCTAAAGAACAGCTTTGGAGAATTAAATGAAAATAAATATCAAAAAATAATGTAGAAAATGCTAAAGAATCAACCCTTTCAAGGATTTAAACTCAGCAAAGGAACTGCTTGTTTCTGGCTCAAATTATCGAAAGGAACTACGACGTTTTTAGGAGAAAAAATATGGATTTATTTTGGTTCCACTAACTCAGGAGGTGTCATGAGAGAGCCGTGTCCCATTGCATTACAAAAATCTTAAAAAAATAGTTTTCCTTGTTCACTTTAAAAATCTTCCAGATCAGCGCGCACCTCCTAAAGTCTCTCATCAGTTATTTTTCTGCCTTCTCTTGCCATAATCTCAAAATAATAATTAATCATACGGTTAGTTCAATGCATACAAATAAAATGAAGCCAATGCTTGTGTTGAACAGAAAACAATTGAATATTTTTTACATCCTTGATATCTTCTGGAGTGATAAACCCAGTTTCAGAAGGATTAAGGTACCGGAATATTTACTCAAGCTTTTCTCTTGTCAGATAAGTTGCATGGTCAAGAGTGGCTGCTATGAATTCTGAGTAATTTAAGTAATTTGTCTCAACGACTCCTTATTTTAATGAGAGATTCTCTTACTTATTGATCCCGCAAATCTTTTGCAAAAGTTGATCAATGTTAGGAACATCTTAATAGCCAAGCTCATAAAGACAAAGTCTAAGTTCATCAGCAGTTATCACACCATTTTAATCTTTGTCAATAGTCCTAAATAGATTTTTAGGTGTGATACCCTCATTAGCACCCATGCGTTTCACCATAATTAAAAGCACTTCTCGTTTGAGTAAAGAGTCCATTCTAAATTGAACTAAAAGCTCTACAAGTTAGGCATAACTTCTGTGAGGCACAGGCAATAAGGATGAGCTAATTTAACTCTCCTTTTATTTTTCCATAACCTTAAACCACTTGTGCTCCAATGCCTCATTCAGCTTAATACGCTTTCTTGTGTTGACCAGAAGGATACTTTTTATCAAGTCCTTGGCCTCTTCAGAGACGAATTTCCACACGGGAGCCTCGAAAGTAAACTTTCCACTCTCAATTTCTTCAAAGTCTTCAAAAGGTAGTTCTCGACTCAATAAAAAATACATCATCACCCCAAGTGACCACACATCGCATTCTCTCTCGTATTTCTCGTGCAACAATACCTCAGGCGCTTTTTAGGAAACAAATCAAAAAAAATATCTAAAGTTACTTAGCGTAATGTAATCAAAGCTTGTGTAAAGTGTAACTATTTGCTAGCAGTTTTGATCAAAAGTCTAAAGGGGAAAGCAATTTAAGTCCAAATAATTAAATTAAGTGTGTGTGTGTATGTGAATGATATTAGATCTTCTAATCCAATCTTTTTAAGCTTGAAGAATCTTAATAATCCAACTTGATCCCTATCCTAGTTTTGTCAGATCACCCAGTGAATCACCCAATCGGCTTAATTTACAGATTCATCAATGCAAATACCTGCATTTTGAGGAGT
>Ga0302285_10001753_pt1 | contig 12101 bp, 6 predicted proteins | sample III_Fen_E2_2_FD_200455 | JGI IMG/M metagenome (GOLD analysis project Ga0302285, IMG submission 200455) | Peat permafrost microbial communities from Stordalen Mire near Abisko, Sweden - III_Fen_E2_2 | ecosystem: Environmental > Terrestrial > Soil > Wetlands > Permafrost | place: Sweden: Abisko...
AGTCTTTCTTGATGCAGGTATCATTTCCCAACTAGCATTCCCGATCATTATTCTTACAAGATTGTGCACACTCTTTAACCCACTTATTCGTTTTCATTCTTATTGAATTAATAAATATTTTGCCTGCTCTAATGGTTGCATATGATCATAGTTCCTCCTCAAAAATCAATAATTTGAATTAATCTTATTATTATCCCTATTCTACGTGTTTCCAACTGTGGATATGCAATTTGAGATGATAATGAACTTTATGACGATATGGCATCCTATTTTCTTTTGTTTATTTTCTGCTTTACTAGTTAGTAAATAATACAAATCCAACTAAGAAAGTGCGAAAAAAGTGCAAATTTAAATAAACCGCGGAGGGTGGGGTTAAACAAAACCAAAAACAAATCATTAACCCCCCCACTCTGCCACACAAATAATCCAAAAAGACAAGACAAAGAGTTCTATCGATTATTTTATCAAGGAAAGCTCCAAGCAAAAATAATAAAAACACCAAGATATATTGATAAAGTCTAAGCTGCGAAATGTTGGGTAAGATTGTTGAAGAGAAGAAACTAGATAGGAATTTCTCACCATTCGATTAATAAGTTTTCAAGGAGCTTTTCCTTACTACAGCCAAAAATAATCCCTTCCATACTGGTAATTTAAGACATTTGCTCTTTTTAAGTTGTGTAGTTTTTATTTTCCAAATAATTGCATAACCATTCTATTGATCTTTGCACTGAAAAGACTGTAAGTTCACACGTAAGAGGGTCTGCTACTGTAACTACCATGCAAGCGCTCTCATCGATGAGAAAGTATTTTCAAAAAAGAATTCTAAGATAATTAGTTTTAGATTTGATTTTTAAATGATTATTCGCAATAGTCCAGATAAGAAATGGAGGCTTAAAATAGATACTTGAGAATACTCTACAGTGGAGCAAGTTCATAAGATATCAAGCGCAGTCTTATTAATGTAAGAAACAATAATAAATATCAGGATTCGCTAAATTAAAGGGCATTTGAGTGCTAACTAACTTTGAATTGAATCTCAGCACAAATTGGTTTCTGAGAGAGTGAAGAGAGTGTAGGAATTAGAAGATTTGTATTTCCTGGAGCCCAAATTTGAAGGGCTTGTAAACAATTGGAAAGAAAGTCAGGAATCAGTAATCAGGGAACAGATTGTTCAGGAATAGAAGAATCTCATCATCAACGGCTAGTGCTCGTATTGCTAGACAACGCATTCCAATAAATATTATGAAATTACAGTGGTAATTTTGAAAGCAAAAAATAAAAGATGAATAATTCTCATAAACTCTGTTTGTTTTGTCTAAAATTAACAAGAATTCTGGAGAACACATCGTTACTTGTGAAGAATGTGCTATCCTAAATCATCCAGAAGTTGTTACATTTAACAAGTAATCACATTTTTACTTTATTTCATGCAAAAAATGTCAAAAATATAAATCAAATTATCTTTTATCATTAGTAAAGTATCTACTGTCAAGCCTGAGACATTGATGGAAAAGAAAAAGAAAAGACAAGAAGCATAGGCTAAAAGGCTCTAGACTTTGTAAGCTAAGAAATTGCTAAGATAGTCAGCTAACTAAGAAAAAGAAAAGGCGAAAGGGAATAATCCTGACAAACAGGTATTTCTCAAAATAACTTAAAATCACACACAAAAGCATGTTTGACTAATTTGGATTTTGAAAGAAGTAAGATAAAGATGACGATGACGATGACAGCGATGGATCAGAAACCATGAAAGAATGCAATTGGGAAAAGTGTAAAAAGAAGAAAAGTGATCCAGAAGATATTCTAGTCTGCAAGGGATGCCATAAAAATTTCCATGCAGAATGCTGCGATCCTCCCTTAGAGAAAGGAATTGTCTCTAAATATGACTGGTATTGTACGGAATGCAAGCTATGCGTTGTCTGCGGGAAAAACACAAAGGTAGAAAATTGAATCATGTTTCTTCTTTGTTGACTCTTCTTTCAAACAACTAAATAGGAAAATGAGCTTCTTATGTGTGACTGCTGTGATAGACCATTCCACATGAGTTGCCTTGACCCTCCTAGGACATACATTCCTGAAGGCAGATGGTTCTGTAAAGATTGTGAGAAATGTGTCTCCTGTGGAGTTAATCTTTTCCAGAATTATTCCAGAGAGCTACTTAAACTTTATTCCCAGTAGTAAGTGGATAATAAGATTGTATGCAAGGACTGCTGGGTTTATTACAAGCTCAAGAAGTATTGCCCAATTTGCTTCAAGATCATTGAAGAAAATGAAGAAGGCAATTTCGTTAACTGTGATTAATGCAAACTATGTAAAAACAATGACCACCCATTCCCTTTTTTTGATTTCTAACCTAGATAACTTGATTTCTAATCTTTAGGGCTGCATTATGAATGCGAGAGGAAACTAAGTAATAGGTCATTTAGAGAAATAAATCGGGCGAAATACTTCCAGTGCAGCAAATGCAAACCTGTCGAATAAGCCAAATGAATAAATCGATCAGAAAATGACTAAAAAAAGAACTAAAATAAGAAATCTTAAAGACGTTACAATAACGAGAGGAATATTACACGATATAAATCTTTATAGACAGATAATTGTTGTATGTTGATGGATTACTTATCAAATGAGCTTTTGAATTTAGGACATATTTTCTAGGCATTGATTGAAAAATAAATAGGTTTTTGTTTTGTTTTACAGATATAGATGGTTATCAATCAAACAAAGGGAATTTTACTCTCCTTTTTTAAACTAATTTATATTACTTTTTATTGTTATTGCATGTATTGCAAATAATTGTGTTATTGCTCTAATTCTAATCACTGTTTTTGCTGTTGTTGTTAGTTTTATTCTAGCTTCTAATTCAACTGCTAAGATTATGGTAAAAACTGTTATTATTACTACTACTGCTGTTATTATTGAACTGCTTTTTATGCTAATATTGTATCTTAAAGAATCGAAGAAAGTTACTTTTCTCTTGCGAGAAGATCTTCAAGTTATTGGATCTATTTCTGGTAGCTAACTTCTGCTTGATGCGCTAATTCTACTTCTTCCGCATAACTCTGCATTTCCTACTGAAGCTACTTAATTAACTATTAGACTTCGAATCCTTTTTAATGGACAACTTGATCATAAAGGTTATACTTTTACTAAAGCTAGCTATAATCATTTTTCAGCTACTGTAACTCAATATCAAGGAGTTATTCCTTGTTTCGATGCTCTTCTAGCTATTCTCTGAGTTCTTCTTAGCATTCAATTTCTTCACGTTATTTAGCCATCTTCATCTAACATTCTTGCACCTTTTCTTTTGATTCTGCTAAGCTCAAACTCAATTATTCTTTTTCCTTTATCAATTGCTGTATTTATCTGTTCAAGATATCGACTTCCTTTTCGAATTCCTACGATTTAAGAGCTAATAAGCCGTTCTCTTTCAACTCCTATTGCATCTTCATATTCGATTCCTCGTATTATCTTTAAAGATTTTAAAAATCCTTAATTTATTTATCTAAAGCACTTGAGATTCGTTCATTTTCCTTTAATACTTTAATCTCATTTTCTTTAAAACTTTCAAGTTCAGTTGATATATTCTTGTACTACTCTTCCAGTACTTCCTTATCTTTTCGCATAGTGTACAATGCTTTATCTTTGTCTCTGATTTCTAGTTCTAATTCGGCAATTTAGAACTCCTTCGCTAAGAATCGACTGTCTTTCTATGATACAATCAAACTTAATTCTTCCATCTAATGCTGTATTGCTTCCACTTCACTGTCCTTAAAATGCATGTAAGATTTCTTATCCTACTCGAATTGCTCTGCTGCCTGATGGGAAATCAAACAAAAACGATTAAAAAAATAGAAATATAGCTTTATCATTATTTTCAATAACTTTTATTAAACTATTTAAGAGAGACTATCACTCTCTCTCCTCAATCTCTCTCTCTCTCTGTTACCTCTTCAATTCCAAGATGCATTTTCTCTAGAAACTCTTGAAGTAGTGAATCTTACATTTATTGGATTCTCCTGGGATCAACAGCATCTTCATATTTCGATTTCCATTCTCCTAATTCTTGCATTAACGCAAGAACTTCAGATTACAACTCAGCTAATTCTTCATTAGTACCCTTATGCTTATGCAAATCGATTAATCCAGTTAATTCACTTTGTTCTATTTCTGCTTTTCTTGCTTCTTCTCGTTCTTTCTTTGTTGCGGAATTGCAATGTTTATCTTAATTATTTTTCTAATCCTTATGTTCGTTCTCACTGTAATTCTCTAAGCTGCTTTCTCTTGTGCTATTACCCTTGCAGCAATTATTACTATTTCCCATGTCTATTCTACTCAAATGATGATTTTCCCTTGATTTCTTTTCAGAATTATTATTGTCGTGCTTGTGAATCTCAGGATAACTTCCAATAACTTGCTATTCCAGCTGCTTGAACATATCTGTTTCTCTTTGATCTTGATCCCATATGCTCTCACGAAGGGTACTCTATTTATTATTATTATTAAACCATAGTTTTTAAAACAATATTGTCTTAGTAGTAGTAATATAAACATACCTTCTTTTGTTTTTGTCTTTTCGCTGTGAGATCTTCAAATCTACCTCTCCAGAACCTAGCCTCTTGTTCTAGCTCTACTTATCTAGCGATTTGTGATTCTTCTTGAATTCTAGGCTACTTCAAGATAGACTTAGGTGTTTTTTCTCTTACAGCGCGTTTCATCAATGACATCTTCCAAATTAGGTGGTTTTTTTAATTGTTTTTGTTTGTATGTGTGTGCTGGACTAATTTATTAATTACTATTATTAATATTTGTTAAGATAGGCACATTCAGTTCTAATACCTTTTTCTTATAAAAGTTAATCACTCTCTCGAGCGGCTGTAGATGCTTCTGGGAAACAATATTTATTTATTGCTTGAAACCATCTATTATTCTTGATTAATTTTATTGCCCTTTCGTTTCCATTTCCTTCTCTTCCAATGAGGAATAATTTTAATTTCATTTCTGATCATTTTTCGCAGACAATGTTTTGCAAAAATTCTTGAAAAAGTAATTTTTTAACTGTTTTTGCTTTTTGTCTTTGCTTAGTTTTAGGATAATATCAATTAATAAAAGAATTATCTAAAATTTAATAAACTAAATACTCTTTTGATAGCTTACCCTATCATCTTAGCTTAAAGAGAATTAACTTAAATATGACATTATTTGTTCTCTTTAGGAAATAACATCATATTAATTCAACAATCTACGATTTCTTCTTCCATAAGACACATATTCATATAATCCTCTATCCCGTGTATTTTAACAAACAAATAAATTATCTGAAACCTGATTAAAACGCGTTGATGAATTAAATTACATAATGCAGCCTTTTTAATTATTATTAAGGGAATGTCTTCTTTTGGTAGAAATAAGAGAGAAGTTGTAATATCTTTTCAATTAATTATTTCTAAAAATAATATCTGCTCTTTTTTACTGCTTTAATTCAAACACAAAATAAGATGGGTTGTGGTACTTCATCTAATAAACTCAAGACGAAAGAACCTAGTTAGAATATATTCAACGATCACCCATATGATAATTTCTTCTCTCGTTAAATCGCAGTCTATGGAGCAGAAACCTAAGCTTAGATTTTAAAATTGAGCATCTTTATCTAAGGAACCTCAGGGGTAACATAATCAACTTAAATAAACAATTACAATCATCATCATTATTATTGTTTTTTCTTTTAACAATCTCTTATGTTTGTTTCTAGATTGGAGTTGAAATAGCTAAGAATGTTATCCTAGCTGGCGTTTATACAGTCACAATTCATGATGAAGAAATCTGCTAAAAATCAGATTCTGGATCCAATTGCTTTATTCAAGACAAACATGTCAAAACTAAGCAAACGCGTGCTCAAGCTTGTGTAGATTAGCTAAAATAACTGAACCCTTACTGCTCTGTCAAAATAAAATAAGGAGAGATCACTCGAGAATTTCTTTAAGAATTCAATGTTGTGATTTTCTCAAATTGCTATGACAAAGCAAAGCTAATCGAATTCAATGCAGCATGCAGGGATAACCACATTGGATTTATATACACTGGAAACCTTGGTCTTTATGGATTTGCATTCGTTGATTTTGGAGAAAAACATAAAGTACAAAAGAATTGTTTCTTTCATAACAAAAAGTTAAAGTATTTTTGGTATTTTTCTCATAATAGGTTCTTGATAATAATGGTGAAGAATATAAGCCAACTATGATTGTATCGATAACTCAAGATAAACAAGCTATGGTAAGAGAAATATGATCAAAAGCTGAAGTGTTTAATAGTTTTGAGATTTTGATTGTGTGGATTTGAATTTTGAAGGTAACAACTAATGACGATAAAAGGCATGGTTTAGTTGATGGCGATTATGTGACTTTCAAGGAAGTACAGGGAATGGAAGAAGTTAATAATTAAGTATTCAAGGTAAAAGTTAAATCACCTTATGTCTTTACCATCGACTAGGATACAACAAAATTCAAACCATATCAAAGAGAAGGTATTTTGCTAAAAGTATTTTGAAATCAAAAGATTTTTAAAGAACAATTCGTTTTAATGAATAAAAAGGATTGGTGCAGCTGGTGAAATAGCCTAAGGAAATATCCTTTAAGAGTCTTGCAGAAAGCTTAGAGAATCCGATTGCTAATGGAAAAGATTCATTTGAATTATGTGACTATGCAGAAACAAGGAGACCATATGAGTTGCATAGAATTCTTAAGGGATTCCTTGAGTTTGCTTCAACAAATAACCATCAATTACCATAACTATTGAATGCAGAAGATGCAAACAAACTGCTTGAAATAGTGAGAAAATTAAAAAAGAATGAAAAGAATCAATAATATGAATTGAATGAAGAATTAGTCAAAAATTTATCTCTTTTTGCGAGAACATAAATAAGTCCTTTAGCTTCATTTTGGGGTGGTATTGTGGCATAAGAAATTATTAAATTCACAGGAAAATTAACTCCCTTGCATTAGTGGCTTCATTATGATGTCTTTGAGTGCTTGCCAGAAGGAGATAATATTACTAGAGTAGTATCATAAGACTCCTAGCAATGTGATTAAAGAGTTATTTTCGGATAAGAGTTTTAAAATATCCTCTCCAAACTGAAGTAATGTCTCTTTCTCATAGGAAACAATTGATTTAGATTCTTACAAATTGTTTAAATTAATCAATGAGTTTATTTATTTTTTAAACAATAAAGTATTTTCTTGGTTGGTGCTGGAGCTTTAGGATGTGAATTCATGAAGATGTTTGCATTAATGGGTATGGCAACAGATGCTGGCGGTTTGGTAACTGTGACTGATGACGAAAATGTTCAAATGCCAAACTTAAGTAGTTAATTTCTGTTTAGGAGAGAAAATATTGGATAATCTAAATCGATTATTCTAAGCCAAGTTGTGCCTACAATGAATCAAGTAAAAATTACGGAGAATTATGGAGATTTATTGAATCGAAGTTATCTTTCTTTTCTTTTTCTTTGATAAGAGCATAAAGATTAAAAATTTAAAAACGAGAGTTGAAGCTGAGAATGAACAGTACTTCAATGATGCCTTTTGGGAATCTCTTTCATTTGTAGTCAATGCAGTAGACAACAACAAATCTCGTCTTTTTGTAAGTAACCAATGCGTTTGGTTTGAAAAGCCTCTTTTTGATTCTGGGACAGATGGTACAAAATGCCATTCTTAAGTTATCTTACCAAAATTAACTTAATCCTTTGGAGATTCTATTGATCCTTCTTAAGAAAGTTATCCTTTATGTGTTCTCAAGAATTTCCCTCATTAAATTGAGCACACAATACAATGGGCAATGGACTTCTTCCAAGGGACATTTATTGAAGGAATTTAGGGATTGTCATAATTTGTTAAGAATCCAGCTGAATATTTGAAAAAACTTGAAATTGAAAATTCAGGTAAAAGTGGAATACTTCGATAAAAGTTAGAAATAATCTAAAAACTAGCTGAAACTCTAGTCAATAAAGGGGTAATGGATAGCTGCATTAAACTTGCAAGACAACTTTTTGAAGAGAATTTCAAGAATCAAATAGCATAACTACTTCATAGTTTTCCAATTAATCACATAACAGAAGAAGGATAGCATTTCTGGTCAGGACATAAACGCCCTCCTGTTATCATAGATTTTGATGCAAAAGACGATATTCATCTAGATTTTATTGAAGCAGCTGCAAATATCATTGGATTTACGTTTGGATTAAAATATTGCACTGACAGAGCAGAATTAAAAAGAATGCTAAAGGAAGCTAAAGTCTAAGAGTTTGTTCCAGGAAATATTAAAATAAATGTTAATCCAAACGATAATACTGGAAATGTTGCTGAAGATGATGAATAGATTTGTGCAAGAATCGTCGAAGAACTTAAAAGTAAAGGAATAAAAGATGTTTTTTTCCAATATTTCATGAATTTGTTTTTTCCTCATGATTTTTAATTATTAGATCTTAAGATACCTGGAAATAAGAAGATTTAAGTTATTTAATTCGACCACGATGACCCTACAAATTACCATATTGATCTTATATCATCTGTTGCTAATCTCAGGGCTCGCAATTATAAAGTAAATAAAAAGTTATTGAATTAGAAATTCATTTTTTTAAATGGAATAATCGTTTATTTTCGTAAGATTGAAGAAGTCGATAAATTTAAAGTCAGAATGATTGCAGGAAAGATAATTCCATCTCTAGCTGCAACAACGGCTATGATAGCTGGAGCTGTTGGAATTGAAATTATCAAATATGTCCTCAAAAAAGTAAAAATTTATTGATTATCACGATCGGCAAATCTGCTGTTAAAACACCTAGTTATTCATTTTGTTGAATGTTTTCTTTCCTTTTTTCTTTAAAATAGCCAATAAATTTGATGAAGAATTCATTCATGAATTCAGCACTGCCGTTATTTGTCTTCAGTAACCCTCTTCCACCCATCTAGAAAAAAGATAAAGAATATGATGAAGTTATGTTAGGACCAGTCAAAGCAATTCCTTCAGGTACATACACATCATGTATTTATTCAAAATCAATCTTCAAATAAATTGTTGTTATTTGGTTGAAAACTGACTCTTTATACCCTATTGTACTAATAGGATTTACGAATTGGGATAAGATTGCGATTAAGGGACCAATGACGTTGCAAGATTTGCTAAATTACTTTGTGAAGCAATATCAAGTGAACCTGCAAATCCTTTCTGTTGGGAAAACATGCATTTTCAATTGTTATTCAGAAGAAGGAAAAAGTGAGCGTTTAGCTTCCGATATTGCAAGTATTTTTGAGAAAATTAGCAAAGAGACAATTCCGAAATCTAAGAAATTCTTAGAAATAACTGCTAGTGGAGAATTCATTGGAGAAGGAGTTGATGTCATCATGCCTGCCATCAAATATCAAATTAAATGATTATTTTTAAAACAGACTGACAATAATGAGGGATTTTTTCTAGAATGAAGTTTGTCTGTATTTATGAAAGTATGATGAGGAAAAATCTAATTTGTAATAATAACTAAATAGGAAAAGCCTATTTTTCTTGAATTTATCTAAAAATTGTTCAAAGACACACTAATAAAACGATTAACAAAAACTCTTTTATGAAAAACTTTGTTGGATTTTAGCATTACATATGAAAAAAGACTTGATTATGCTAATTCTCTCAACTACAAAAAGAATTCAGTAGATGCTTATTATTTACAGCATTATTCTTGGAATATAAGAAAACAGTTTATTTTCTCAAAATCAAGAGTATGCATAATTCTTGAGGTCATTCAGTTACTCTTTAACCTGGTTAAAACATCGCAAAATACATTTCGATTATTAACTGAGATGATATTAATAAAATTGTTTTACATCAAGCATTTTTAGGTTAAAGTTTTCTTTTTGGATGCCGAGGAACTCGACTCTTTGAATCTAAGCAATTTCTTTGTCAATCTTCTGTTCAAGGATACCTGTTTTTTAAGAAATAATTTCAAAACAAGAATTGTAACAAATATTGCTACTTTTCACTGATATTTCAAATAATTTAACCCCTTATTTGGGAAGTAATATCTGTTACGTATCGCTTAGTTGGATTTGGAGAATTTCTATCTCATAATCTCTAAATTTTTTCTCTGAGTGATATTCTCTTCTCTCAATGGATTTTATTTGACAGTGTTCTTTAGCTCTGATTCCTATCTCTCCAGCAATATTTCATATTCTAATTGTTACTTTTCAATCATTTCTTTCTGCTTATTGTGCTCTAAAATCTCAAGAATATGTTGCTGCAACTTTTCGTCTTAAATCTTTGACACGATTCTACAAAATCATCATAAAAATAATAATTCTTTTTCTAATTTTCATCCTCTTCAATTTAATCAAATCAATCCAATAATTATCATAATAATAATTCCTTACTAAGACACAATATTTTCCATGTAAATCTTCTCTGCAGATAGGAGTTAAATTGATTTATCGAACCCTCTTGATTCACCAAACTAATTGCTCGCTGATGGGCTTTCTGCCGAGTTATTAGACTTCAATCTATCAAGAACCTTTTATTAGCTTCCTATTTAGTTCTTCAGCCTTTCATTCTCGGATAGAAGATGATTTATTTATTTTTATTTAGCCATAAAAGATCCCTCCTTTGCACCAAGTTCACCATGCATTTCAGACATTTTTCTTTGTGCTTCTGCTTTTTCCTTTTGTAGTTCTTCAATCCTATTCATGATTGCTGATTCTTTTTGTGCCCAATCTTAGCCATCACAAGAATATGAATAGCATTGCTTCTCAGTATTTGATAGCTTCTAATTGAGAATTCTATTCTCTTATCTTAGTATTTTAAAACATAAATAATATAATTTGAAATTTCCTCATTTTCTATCAATTTTTTAACAAAAATAATCTGAACAATTCCAATTTTAATCATACCTTATGTCACTATACCTCTTGAATACAGCTATAGAATCAGTGAGGATCAAGCTAAACATCTCAAAGTTAGCTTAGATTTATTAAGATAATCCGATTGCATCTCCTTCTTCGAGTAATTCTTCGAGAATCAATTTCGTCTATGCGATATTCGGTAAGTCTCTTTGAATCGAAGATGGAATACGATCAACGAACTCTTTAATTTATCCATTGATTCTACGAATCTAATCTTGAGATATTTCCATATCTTCTTGATATCTTCTACTGACTTTTTTGAGCTCACTTCTCTCTTTGCTGACTTTAGAGAGATATTCATCAGTATTCTAACATTCTTTCTGTAAATGATTCACCTTTCAAATTACAAACATTTAATCAGTTCAAACCTATAATCAAGAGAAGATTAGCAAATAAGCATATGTCTTCCTTTGACGCAATGCATAAAAATAACCCCCCATAACCTTTTATCATTATTAGTATCTTTATTCTTAAAAATTCTTAATATTTTTCTAACTTACCTTCTGTGAAAGGAGCGAGTTGTTTTACTACTACTTTGATAAGTTATCTTTTGTGTTAGTGGATTATTCAAGTAATTCTGCACAATGCGATGATAGTTATTAGTTTTGCTATTGAAGATTTACATTCTCCTACTGCAACGAACTCAGCTAGCTATGCAGATTCTGTCTCTCTTCTAGCAGCGCAATAAAATTTCTATCGATGTCTTACAACTTTAGAGTTTGTTATCTGAACGCATCTACTTAGACATTGTAATTATGCTGCAATTCCTAATAAATCGAATCTTATCTGTCCCTCTCTGCTTTCATCTCATTCAGCTTTCCTCGCAAGCTCCCTGTGTCATCTGATGGCTGTTGTTGCTAAGGTTGCTGCAATGACTATTATTGTTATTATTGCTGTTATTGTGATTGCATTTTACGATTCAAATTTTATTTAGATTTGCTGTTTTTGTTTCCCCTTATTCCCCCCTCCCATCAGAACTTCGCCTAATATTCAGTAATCATAGCCATTACAATCAACATTCATGCAAATTCAATAATAATTTTCATTTGAAAAATAATATCTCAAAAAACACAAGTTTATTATTAGGAGAATATGCATTTCATTTTATTAAAACACCCCATTTTAGCAACTAAAATGAGCTTTTAAGATGTGAATTTGATG
>Ga0302285_10001756_pt1 | contig 12096 bp, 9 predicted proteins | sample III_Fen_E2_2_FD_200455 | JGI IMG/M metagenome (GOLD analysis project Ga0302285, IMG submission 200455) | Peat permafrost microbial communities from Stordalen Mire near Abisko, Sweden - III_Fen_E2_2 | ecosystem: Environmental > Terrestrial > Soil > Wetlands > Permafrost | place: Sweden: Abisko...
CTCCAAATTATTAATAATTCATATTGATCAGAATTTATGAATTTCAAAATAATCCGCAAATCTATGATTTGCTTTTAGATTTAATCATTTTAACAAAAAAATAGTAACACCAAAGATTAGAAAAGAATCATCAGCATAAGGAAATGGCTTAACCAAAAGACTCAATCCAATAATTTCTTCTGCAAGAACTTAATTTATCCATCAAGCCTCAATTCATTCAGCAGTTCTTCAATTCTAATTTACCAGTCTTTAGAGATAATTAGAAGTTCGATCAAACTCTTCCTTATGATGTACGCTTATTTACTGCCTTCAAGTCTCTCTTATTTTTTGCATGACAATTCTTAGTTCACTAGCTTCTTGAATGAGCTCATCAAAGAAAGAAATGAAATCTACATTGAAAAGCTTAAAAACACAGCACTTTGCAAGCAAATGTCAGAACCAGGAGTAAGGATATCTTTGAGAAATCAATTTTTAAAAATTACTTCACTTTTTTTTATTTTTGCAAGCAACGATTTTTACTAAGAGATACATTGCTGCAAATTCTGATGATCTTGAATGTCAGCGAACGAAAGGAATCATGTGCGACCAACTCAAATCATGGATGCCTCAAATTTTTTCTCTCTGATGGAATGTATGCATTATTGCTATTATTCTTTTATTTATTGTTTGACATGAACAAAGGAATGCATATGTAGCGGTAGAGCTTTCAAAGATACCAGGAATTGACACTGATCTTCGATTAAGCAGAAATAAAAAAGTATTTAGATTATTGTGCATTTATTATTCTAAATCAATGGTTTTTTTGAAAGATATTAATTAAAAAAGGCACTAAAATCTAATATAATATGTTATTCTTAGACAGATCAAATTCTTGCATTATTTTAAACTCTGATGCCCTGGTTTCAGCAAAACAAGCACTTTCTAAAGAGAATATTGATGTTTAACCAAATGTCAACAGTGTTAATAAGAATGTGCTTAGTATGATTGATGCTATTGAAGATGATGATGAAGATTCGGAAGACGATAGAGACTATGGAGATCTGTGATTTTTCTTAAAGAGAAGAAACATATTTTTCAAAAATTCTTAAGAAAAATAATAGTTCTCTCAAAAAGAAAAAGGCATTAATTAAATTTTTGGATTATTTATCTGCTACAATGTGTTGGTATCTATTAAACCTATTAACTATTTGTTTTTTGTTTTCTCTAAAAAAATATTCTGTGTTTCTACGTGTGAGTGAATTCATAATTCAATTGATTGTTCTTTAAAAATAAATAATAAAAAATGAATAAATCTAGAATTCTTAAGGAAGCAAATGAAGCAGCAAAGATGAAGGAAAAAGATAATTTTATCCTTTCATTCGAGGCATCTGACATTTTTAAATGGCATGCTTTTGTTTTTGGACCTGCTGATTCACCCTTTTCGGATGGAATATTTGAACTAGCGATAAATCTTCCTTAAAACTATCCTATTAATGCTCCTCAGGTAGTCTTCAAGACTCGAATATTTCATCCAAATATTCATTGGGAGACAGGAGAGATATGGTAAACTTTCATGTTGAGTGTTTCATGTCAAGACTTATCTTTTATTTGGAGTTTAAATGTAGTTAAAGATGAATGGTCTCCTTATTGGACTCTCGAAGCACTTTGTCGAGCAATTTAGCAATTGATGAGCAATCCTAATGCTGATTCTCCTTTGAATTGTGATGCAGGTAATATTATTATTTTTATTCACTATTTTTTTCTAACAATTTCATAGGAAATCTCGTTCGGAATGGAGATCAAGAAGGTTATTTGAGTATGGCTCGCTCATTAACTGATGAATATGCTATCAGTAAAGAGGATTTTAAAAGGCTAGTGGACACATAATTATCAACATCAAATAAATGATAGAAATTGAAATGTTTCGTTGTTCTGCATTTTTGTTTGTTGGTTAAGAAATTTACAATTTTAAACAACTCTCAATGATGCGCATATTAACATTGATAAGAATTCAATTTCTGTGTTTGTTTAGATCATTTTTAAATTGTTAGAAGGATTTTAAGAAGAGGTTCATTCGATATTTAATCTAGATCCTCTAAAAAATAAGCAATATGCTCGACTTGCAGCTGTATGATTTCATATTATTTTTTTCTTTATTAAACTTCTTAATAAACTCATCCTTCTTTAATTGATAATATAACTTCGAATCCATGGATAAACTGGAATGCAAAACATAAAATATGCAGTTTATTTCTGATCGATGGTAATCACTTCTTTTGTTCCTAAGCTTAAGCATTTTCAGGGTTGTTTTGCATTAAGTATTAAGCAATGAACTCGATTGGATTGGCTGGTCTATTTCAAAAGAGAAATAAGTTAAGTAATATTCATAATTATGCATTTACCTTTCTCTGACAAGTTCAGTGAGACTTTGAAGTAGTAAAGGGACAACTGTCTAATCAAGGTATGCTCGGATTGGTAAATTTTGGAGTGCGTTCTTTTTCTAAGAAAAAAAGAGGTGATAATTGTTTAAAAGAGTGTATTTTTGGTTCTTAAAGAACTAAATATTTTTACTTCTTCTTCGTTCTTTTCGCTCATTTCTTCCGTTTTATTTTTCTCTTCCTTGTTTTGAATATTGTTTAAATTTTGTTACAATAAAATTAGAAATAACACCTATTTAATTTCACAAGATTGTTTCCTTTTTGAGAATTCCCCAAAATATTTGCGATTGGGATGAGTGAGATAAAGGTTTCGATCGAATTATTTCAAAAACATTGCATTTAAAGGAAACTATTAACAAATCCCAAAAGTAGGTCTGAAAAATCAACTTTAATAAATCAATACGTGTGTTCGAAAAACGATCAAAAAATACAATCAAATACTAGAACCTTTAGATAAGTTCAATAATAATTTCTAACAAAAACAAACAAGATTTCACCCAAAATAAATACTTGGAATTGCCTATCATAATGAGAACGAGGATTGTCATTTTTATCGCCATAATACTTGCAGTTTTGTTATCACAAAATGCAGTGGAAGCTAGTAAAAATATTATCCTCTACATAATATTAAATTTCGTTATGTTTACTAGAAAAAAAGAGATAGTTTGCCGAAGACAAACGTCCAACAGATATCGAACCAGAACTATATTGCAACTCCTGCTAAGCTATTGTCAGAGAAGTCCTCAAGAAAGTGCATGAGTCCAAGAAAGAATATGAAGTAACCACAATCTTTATGTGTTTTGTTTCACATGAACTATAAACTTTTCTTTAACTTGAAAAGGTGTCAGCAGCTTTGGACAAGATATGTACTAGCTAAAATTTTTCAGTTTACGAGTATCCCCCACCTGACATGGTGAAAGGATGTCAAGCTTTTATCATGGTAAGTTTAATTTTGAAATATATTCTCTTATATTGTTTGTCTTGAACAGGGATGGGATTAAGTTCTTGAAGAAATGCTGGCTAAGAGAACTAATAACTAAGATATTGAAGAATAAATTTGCATCAAGAGAACAAAGGTAAATTGTATTACCAATAAAACACTAATAATATGATTCAATAGGCATGCCTTGGAGTCTCTGGAAGAAAGCAAAAAAGTGGCACTTAATTTGTCAACGTGAATGGCAAAGAAGTACCATTGGTAATTATTTCTTTCTTTTTTAATAATTTAATTAATCGTCATTTTTATCTTAAAAGAGAGCTGACGGTACAGTTAGAGTAGGAGAAGATGACTTATGAGAATATTTGAAATCAAAAACAATAAGAATACAAACAATTATTCTGCAATATTTAACATTTAAATGATATTTATGTTTATTATTTACTGAATTAAATGGAAGAAAAAAAAGGATTTTTAACTAAACAAAAAACGTAAAGCTTATTGAGAATTTAATTATTGCTTTGAATCGAAATCAACATCGTTTTCAAGAAAAAAATAATAAACACTTTGAAAGAAAAAAAGTGCTTAAAAAATAATTAAGGCTAGGATTTTATTAAATATGAAATTTGGTGATAGCCCTAAAATAACTGTCTTTGGAGATGATTAAACTCCTAAAGCAGAGTAAAAGGAGAATGGTGCTGAAACTCCAGGCAAATAAGAAACTGGCACTGCTGAACCTGGATCTAATTCCATCTTGAAAAAGGAGAGTTAAGTGTTCTCAAAAAAAGAAATAGGAACATTTCTTTTTTTTACAGCTATCTTGATTTTCATAGTTTCAGACTAACTGCGCATTGAATAGTAACTATTTATTCTGTGTTTCTTGTAGATTTATGATTATTTGTTTGAAAGATCCTACAAGATGAATACATTCTTAAAAGAATCCTTAGCCTTTAACTTCACTAAAGGTCAGAAAATTTAGAAGTCTGTCTTGAGTAGTTATATTTCTGAAGGACTAATAATGCAATATTACGTAATGGACGAATACGATGACTACAATTTAAAGAGTGAGGTCAGATATATTTCCTACTTGCGTTTCTTGCAGAATCGAGTAGCCACTGAAAGCTCAAAGATAGGAAATTCAAATGTGACTTCTTGGAAAAATCCTGTTGAATATTTAACTACTCCATATGGAATTTAAAACTCCTTCAAGTAAATTATTATTCTTCATTAAATTATCTTTCTTTTGACATCACTCTTTAATCATTTTAATAGATATGATTACAATAAGGGGTATGCATTCTTTCTCAGTCCCTTCAACTAGACAGTGAAAGAAGCATAATAATATTTCTAGACAAATCTTTTGGAATACAATTATTTTGATTTGCAAACTAAATCTCTTGCGATTGATGCTGCTTTCTATTGTGGCAATCTAGACCTGGTATCAGTAATTTAACTTTCCTTTGAATTTTCTCCAACAGGTTATTCAACAATCAAAATTGACACTGAATCTTTTCGACTCAATGCATATTCCCAAAGTGGCGACAAAGTGAGATTGATTTTTGAAATCATATTCATTGTGTTGTTCTTATTCTATGCAGTCGATGAAGTCCTCAAAATCTTCCGCTAAATAAGTAAGGTCTAAAAGGAGTATGACGAGAAATAGAAATATAAAGAAGAACTTAGAGAGAGATTCAGTGCTCTTCAGAAAGCTTCAACTACGCGTTCCTAAAAATCAACGATGAACACAGCCCTTGATCAAATCAAAAAGGTATTTCAAAATTTCCTTATTGTGAGTTTCTGTATTCTTGATTTTATTTAAAAATTCTAGTTTTCTCGTCTCATCAATGTGCTAAAAGGTCTTCAGCATCACGTTGAAGATGTTTGGAGTTTCTTAGACGTAGCTATGTTAACATTTGCTGCATTAGCAATTAGTTTTTGGATTTCGTTTATCTCCAGCGATGATCTACGAAATCAACTGAAATCAATCAATTACTCTAATCTTTATGAAACAAGTAACTAACTTAATAACTAAACAAACATTATTTAATATACTTTGTTTTAGATGCCAAGTAAGACCTCTCTAAGGTTAATTTCTGGGCACTAGACTTAGCAGATCAAGTGTCTTCGTTTAGACTTTTCGTTTGCTTGACTGTATTTATTGCTGCATTTAAATCAACAAAATATATTATCAGCTTGTGGAAGCGACTTAGAGAATATCTCGAAATTATTTTGAGCATTCTAGATTACGTTCTTTTCTATCTGATACTTATCGCCAGCATAATATTAGCTTTCGCTTATCTTGGTATCTTCATCTACGGTTTTAAATTTGAGGAATATTCTACTCTTTATAGAGCATTAGTATAAACTGTTCTATTAATGTTTAGCGGAGTGACTGTATCAGAAGACATGATTAAATATTCAAGTGTTGGCACCTTTTTCTACTTTGTGATATTCTATTTCCTTATGCTAAGCATTTTAGTCAATATGTTTTGGGTATTTACCAAGAACAACTATGTCAAGTTTGAAAACTAAAAGGAAGCTAAGGAGAATAGCATAGCTGCTGAAAAAGCAGGCAAAAAGATCAAGACACATATTTATTATCTTATCAAAAAAAAGGTTAAATTTGCTTACTATAAAGTAAGATACTGTCTGCGGGAAGGAGAGTTTCAAAGGTAAAAGAGTTATTGAAATGATCGAATTGTTGCTGATTCTATGGTTATGTTTTGAAGGTATAGGTAATAGATTAATGTGGATAATAAACGAAGACACAGAGAATTTAATTTCAGTCAAACTCAAGTGGACTTCAATTTAGACTTCGCGGATGTGCTAGAATAGAGCTAGAGTGGGACACGAATCTTTTAAGTTGAAAAGGAAAGAGAGCGCTTTGTGAGAAATCAAAAGATGGAAACAGTCAGAATCATTTGGCAAACTGTCTCCTTACTCATTTTCCTTATTATCAACATAGCTATTCTGTTTCTTTTCTTACAGCCAAGCAGCTCGTATCTCTAAGAAAAGAATCTTCATGATAGAATTTTCTCTTCTAATTCCTCTGTGTCATTTAGCGATGATTCAACGACTGTTTATAAATATAGCGAAATTGAAAGGAAAGATCAGTTGTTTAATTGGATGACAACACGAATTCAAGATTAGTTTAACTTTATTAATATGGCCAATGAGCAGACAACCATCTTGAAAGACGAGGCAACATTAAATGGACAAGCCCTTAAAGGTTACATTGTCGATTTTTATAATCTCTTGATGTACAGCAAGCTAAGGTTATGTTTAAAATATGCGCCTTTTAAAAATAACACCTCTGATTTTTATAACATCGAGAATGAAGTATTGGACCATTTAGTTTCGTCAACTGAGGATTCAGAACTACCCTTAACATCGTCGACTCTTTCTCTTCCTAGTGGAGCAATATTATCAATAAAATCTGAAGATGGATATAAGCATACTAAGAGTTATACATTTGGATTAGAACCAACTCAATTCACTGAACTCATGCTTGAGCTTAAAAGAGATGAGTATTTAAGTAGATAACTCACCGCCATTTCTATTGACTATGGTTTATTCAATCCATATGGGCCAGATAAAGGACTGACATATATTGAGTTTATTTTTGAATTTTGGGAGGTAAGCATATTGAGAATTCTTTAGATTTCTTGATTTTATTTGATGGTTCTGTGTTTTGAACGAAATAGACTGGAATGTTGAAGAGAAAGAATGTTGGAAGTCAACAGATAACTCTCATGAAAATGGATGACGCTAAATCAGTGATACAGATTTTATTAATTGCATCTCTGGCTTGCTATTTGGTGTACAACTTCATCTAACTCATAAACAACTTGAGAGGAAAATACCATTCTTATGAGCACTGGTACGAGTTGTATATTGTGAATTATTTGTCTCCAGGGCAATTATATTATCGAGAACAGTAAAAGCCAGAGCTTCTTAGGAAAATATAATATATTTTTACAATCCCAATTGTATTGAAATTCTTCTACAGTGCACTGATCACTCTCATAGTCATCACATTTCTTTTCTTCGTAATCCAGATCTAGTACATTGTGCACAATGGATAGGTTTTCAATATTTCCACAACGAAATTCTTCTCCTTCATTTTCTCTGATACCAATAGCGATCTTTCTTTCTTCGATTACATTAACTAGCATTCTGATTTGGCTAACTCGCTTACGATCATAAAACCTTTTTCTTCATTGAGTGTCTTTATTCTTTGCGTTTAGATCCTCTACAATCTCACCACAAATCAAGCTTTTAAAGATATTTTCAGAGCAGTCAAGTATGTCGTCAATCAATTGCCTTCTCTCCTGACTTTACTTTTCCTTTTCATATCAACATTTGCTTTACTAACCTTCTTCAAACTTGGTAAAAATTCTAACGTTTTAAAATGATAATATGATTTTCTTAAACTTAATAATTATTTTATAGGTTCACATGAGGAAAATTTCTCAACATTCCCGAAAACATATTTGACATTGTGTTAGTTCTTCTACCAGATTTCCTTTAATACTTCGATTTTTGAGAATAATGACTCATGGTTTGAAGTCATATTTTTCCTCATTCCTTATGTCATTCTAGTCCGTTTCTTGATGCTTAACCTTTTCAGCTCTGTCGTCTATTATGGATATGAAAAACTTTATGAAGAACGAAAGCAGAGTAAATTCGTCCAAATTATTAAGATATTTTAGAAATTAACTCTATTCGAATTGAAATAAATAGGAAATAAACAGGGTGCAAAGTAAATTGACCCACTCGCAATCGGTTTGAGAGAGTTCTTTGAGATGTCTTGGAATCTATTCAGGAAAAGGGCAGAAGGGAGATCAAGCAACACTGAGTTTATTCAGCAAATTGTCAAAAAACAATCGATGTATGAGATCTTCGAACAAGTAAACATATCTTATTTTGAGGTGAATTTTCACTTTCTTAACTTGATTTCTCCTAATAGATAAAGACTTCAGTTAGGCAGTTCAAACCTCAGTAAACAAAGCTTAGATATTTCTTAAATTGACTATTTTCAAAACAAAACAAAAGGATGGACCCTATGTCATGGTCAGACAAAAGTGCATTTGATCTCAAGAGAGAATTCGATACAAGGACACAACTCAAACAAATTTGCGATGAAATATCTCTTTAATATATGATTTCTTTAAATCAAGGAAATCTCTCCTTTATCTCTGAATTAAACGACGTAAGTTTAGATTAACTTCGCTAAATGTTGCTTTACAACTATTTATGATAATAGGACAAGAAGAGAAAGCTAATAGAATTCCAGTTGAGACTGAAATACTACACATATTTTAGGCAAGGTTTATTGCAGTTCAGACATATTTAGTGGCAATTTGAAAGGCAACTAAATTTCTACAGATCCAAATTCTCTTCGAATTTCGGCTAACAGTCTGAACAGGAGATGGATGAATACTACCTTAAGCTCTATATTATTTAGCTGGAAGATAAACTCAAGGAAAGACAGTAAGCCATCTATGAAATTAATAATGACATTGATCATGCACAAAAGTAGTTGCAAGATTATAATCAAGCTCAATATCCTGCAGCTTTTATTTGAGCCCGAATAAGGCTTCTTCACCTGCATATTCATAGTGTTTTTACAGATTAAGTATGAGAATAATAAATTAACTTGTTTTCATTCGAAAGTGAGTTCTCTTATGTTTTGAGGATAGATAATAAAAATACTTAAAAACTCAATACAATTTAAGGAATAAGAATTTATTTGATTCAAATTCCTTTATTTTTCTTCTAAATATCTTTCACCACAATAGAGTAATTATTTTCTATTTTATCTGCTCCAACTTTTAAATATACAAAACTAAGACTTTCTAAACTGATCTTACACCTTTCAGCTCTTGACTCACATCTAAAATCTTGTGGGAAAAGAGAAATTCTCGATATTCACAAAAGCCTTTGTTAACACTTACAAGTAAATATTTAATTTTCTTAAATAATATCTCATAAATTTCGTTTTCAGGCGCAAGAGTCTCGACACTAATGAGTTCAGATAATACTTTGTGTCTCAATTTGGAGAAGAAATAAATGCTAAAATTGATTGGGAATCTTGGATTAATTAGAAAGGATATCCTCCTCAAGTGTTTGATTTAAAAAGTGAGCGTGTAAACAAAGCAAAAGCAGCCGCCTCAGCTTTCCTCAATTCAAATTCACTCTCAAAGAAAGAATGGGATGATTTTACAGTCGACTAAAAAATCATTTTCTTACAGAATATTAATAATAAGGACTAACTTTCTTTCGAAAAGGCTCAGTTGTTAGATACAACATTTGCTCTTAATGAAGTTAAAAATCCTGAAATTTATACTACTTGGTATTTAGCTGCTCTGTCTGTAAAATACTCTCCAGTTGTGCCTTTGGTTCAAAAGCATTTAAGTCTTCATGGACGAATGAAATTCGTGAGAGGAATTTATAAGGCTCTTTCTTAATATGATCAAGCTTTGGCTGTTGAAACCTTTAAAGCCAATCAATCTCTGTATTATGGCATCACCTATACCCTAACTAAAGCGGATTTAAAAATTTGAGTTACATTCTACATTTTGTTTAACAATAAAAACAAGTATTTAAAACAATTTATCATTTTAAAAAAACGATTTGTTAGCAATTAGTTAATTGCAAATATCAAAACTTTAGAATTCAATATGAAAAGAATGATTTCCATAGAATTAATTAATTATTGTTCAGACCAAAAACCTAAAAGATTTGATAAAAAATCTAGAAAGACTTCAATCTACTAAAAATGTTTTTGCACTTGCCTAAGATAGACCCACCTCTAATAGCGAACTGGACTCAGATCTTTTTCAATACAAACAAAAGAATGTTTGGAGTTTTGCTTGGTTCAGCCATTGCTGCTTATGGATGTTTCTTTCTTTTTAAAAAAATCTAGAGATTGAAAAATAAATAAAAACAAAATAGCACTGTAAAATTTGAAAAGAACCCAACTCAACTTGGAAAAATAGTATTTCCTAAAAGAGATGATAGCGATTCTGAATCTAATTTAGAATAAATAAATTGCTTCCATTACAGCCTTATCATGAAATTCGATTTTTCCAACAAAACAATCAGCACAAGTGTAATATTGTTTGCCTTAATTTCTAATTGCCTTTTAATTCAAATGAGGCAATTTCGATGGTAAAATAATACAATATTGAACTTTGTTTGTATTTATTAAATAGGTTAATTATCACTTCAAAGTGCTTCAAGAAAGTAATGTCATCATTTTGGATATCAAGAATATCAAAGTATTTAATTGCTTCCTCAATGGAAAACTGCTTTCCTTCGAAATCATAGAAAATGCTTAAAAAAATACCAGTTATCTAAGAATAGAGTTGCCTGGATATGCACAAGTTGGAGGAATATTCGAATTAACAATAAAATAGCAGTCTATTGATGTAGAAGATTCTCCAATTCAATGGCATTCGGTCGGCTAAAATAAATAATACTTGATACATCAAGGAAACTATTCAATAAATAGAAACTTATTTGCTTGCTAAGACTCTTTTTCTGTAAAAGCAAGCATTTCGGCTTAGTTATAGACACCCCTCACATATTCTGCATACACAGTTGGAGAAAAAATAGCCTCTTATTCTTGTGGTGATACGACAATTGTAAGATATTTTAATACTTTTAGATATTTCTATTCATATTTTTGTTAACAAAACAAGATGAATTTCGAACAACGAGATCCAATTCCAATTCATATGGTTTCTTTATTTGCAGGAGTAACTGAAGAACTCAAAAGTAAATTCAATTTAAAAAGTTATTATCGTTTATAGTTTATTTTATTTTTTGTTGAGTTGGTAATATGCTCTCAGTAATATAGCCAAACGATCAAAAATGTTAGGAACAGATAGATTTCATAAGAGATTTTGATTAATATATCGTCAAAAACAAACTATCTCAATCGAATCCAAAGAAAATGCAGGTAATATTATTTAGAAATTAGTTGAAATTCTTATGATCTAAAATAGATAGTATTGCTTCCTCCTGAGATTGAGCTACCAATTATCACAAGTAGCCTTTCAACTTTGACTTTCATCTCCTATTCAGCATAGCAAGAAAAAAATATTGTGGGAGAAATCCTTCTTAGAGCTCAGGCTATTAATTTTCTTGAAAACTATTTCTGTGTACAGAATTTAGAAACTGCCATTATTAATGAGAGTAATATAAATACTGAATAACTTCTCTTTCTCAAACTGTGTTAAAGTTTTGATAGGTTTTTGCATCTTTGATATTGTTTCTAGTCTGAAGTCACCTGCTTTCGTTAGAGTAAGAAATTAATACATTAATGTTAGTTATATTAATTGAATTGAGTAGGAAAGAAGAGAACGACTAAGAGAACTAGAGCAAGTTCTTGGAAATTAATAAGAGATATAATAAAATGACTAGTTGATCAAAAGCCAATATGCTTTGATAAAGGCAAAAGTTTTATTTGAAGATATTATCACATAGGGCAAAGTGAAAAATTCAATTTCAATAGTTAAGGAATTCCTACAAAAACATAAGTAATCACATCTTGATTGAAGAATTTGATTATTGAAAAGAATTGATTTTTATTGTTTTTTAGAGCGAATTGTAAAAGTATGAGAGAGTTTAAATAACTTTTTTCAGGATACTTTGGGAAAAAAATCATCTTAGATTGTGATTTAGAGAACTATTTCACAAAATTTCTCCCAAATGAAAATGAACTCCAAGGCAAAG